>Ga0209718_1000264_pt1 | contig 74847 bp, 41 predicted proteins | sample AD_JPNAS1_MetaG_FD_184420 | JGI IMG/M metagenome (GOLD analysis project Ga0209718, IMG submission 184420) | Active sludge microbial communities of municipal wastewater-treating anaerobic digesters from Japan - AD_JPNAS1_MetaG (SPAdes) (version 2) | ecosystem: Engineered > Bioreactor > Anaerobic...
GAGGCGGCACTCCCCGATGGGGGTAGAGCCGCTGCGGGCCGGAGCGCAGCGCAACCTCGGTCGCGGCCCGCAGCGTGCGATTGGGGCCCCATCGGGGGATGCCGCCGGCCCTACCGAGATCCGCGAATGTTCCCTCTCTCACCCACAAATTCTGCTACAGAGCCCCCTTTCCATTCGCCGGGCACGCCGCCCGCCAGCAGCCCCGTCCGGGCGATCTCAGTGTAGCTGGGCAGGACACAGTAGCACGGCTGGTCATCCACTTTGAAATCCACCGCCAGCAACGGGCGCACGACCTGCTCCCAGGTGTCCAGTCTCATGCCGTCGAACACCAGCACCCACACCTTGCCCGGCAGCGTGTCCGCCGCGATCTGCTTCACGTCAATCTTGGCCCGGAGCAGTCCCCGCACGTTCCTGGCCCCGCGACAAAACTTCTCCGGGTCGGGACGGACGAATCCCGCCAGCTCGATGTCCAGTTGTTCCAATCGTTCGACCACACGGCCTTTTAGCGAGTCCGGCGCGGGCCGTTGCTCGTCGTTGCCGAACAGGTATTGCTGCCCGCGTTGGATCAGGTCGTCATCATCGAACTCAGCCAGGTAGTGCGTGGCCTGAGACACCCCAAGCTCCAGAAGATGCTGGCCATGCTGGGCATACCAGTCCAGCAGATCGTCCGCGTGCGGGAACTTGGGCAGCGGCACCGTGAGACCGGTTTCCGCTTTCTGTAAGGCCAGCAACAGCCGCAGCCCAGCCCGGCACTGCCGCGCCCGTTCCGTCGAGGTGTCGGCATCGGCAAGCAGAGGATGCTTTTCGAGTCCCGACACCCAGGCCAGCGCCTGGGCCGATGGCTTGGCGAGATAACCTTCCAAGGCCGACCGCAGGTGCTGCCGCAGGATCGCGGGCGCGGTCTGGGCCAGCAGAAATTCGGCGTCTGCGGCGCTGCCGGTCACGGGCGGAAGCAATGTCAGCACCTTGGCAGCGCGGGCCGGGGTCAGGAAGACCTCGGCGCGCTGCTCAATGGCTGACCATACGCCGCCTTTTTTCAACGTCGTAATGACTTGCGGCGCAAGCTTCTCCATCTCGGCCAGACGCAGATCGGGAGCGAACATCTGGAGGCCCGCCAGTTGGGTGGACGGATTCTGGAGCTTTATCCGCCCGGCCAGCTCCCGGAGCACCAGGTAGCCCGCCAATTCCTCCGGTGCGGCCTCCATCCAGAACAGATGATCTTCCACCTGTTCGCGGGCGGCTTCTTGAATGATTTGCTGAATGACCTCACGGTGAGCACTCAGTTCCGGCCTGCCGACCAGCAGCCGAATGGCGTGGGCCAGGAACTCTGCCGGTTCAACCTCGTCTGTCCAGATGTCGTTCAGGCCCAGCTCCGGGTGGTGGGCCAGCAGCACCATCGCGGCAACCTGGCCACGACCCCAACTGTCGGGCTTGCCCCATCGCTGGATCAACTTGTCAGCGGCCTCCTGGGCATAGTCCAACCGCGCCAGCAGGTCGGTCTTAAACCGGCGCAACTCCGCGACCGGGCAGTTGATCTTCGGCGTGATGCGCCGGAAGAACGCGGGCACCGACAGGTCCAGCGGCTCCCCAGCCTCATTCCGCGCGAGGACATCTGCGACGTAGGACACGTCAATCGGCGCATCCACGCCGGGGCCGCGCGTGAGGACGATCACGACGCGCGGAAAGGCTGAAGGCTGAGGGCTGAAGGCCGAAGCGGAAGCCTCGCGGAAGCGAAGGCGGAAGGCCAAGTCGTCACCGCGAAACACGACCAAGTGCCATTCGCGCCCCGCAGGATCAACGACCTTGGGCCGGTCCAGCACCTTGGCATCGGCCAAAAACCGATCCGAGTCGATGGCGACTGCGACGCGGGCATCGCCGGGAAGCTTGCCCAGCCAGTCGTGGAATAATTCGCTCGGCGTTGTCATTCGAAGTCTGAAGTCCGAACGCTGAAGGCTGAAAGTAGTCAGGTTTCGATGCCCAAGTATCGCCTGATGTGCCGGGCCAGATGCTCATCAACCTCAGTGTGGCGGGGCACGGGTTGGCGCCGTCCGTTGGCGGGGTTCCAGTAAATGTCGTGCCGTGAACCTGGTCGCAGGAGTTGGCAACCGGCGGCGTTCAACTGCCGGATCAGCTCCCGGCGTTTCATACCAGGACTTCCTTCACCTGGTGTTCCTCCGGCACGTCCTCCAGCACCATCATCCGGTAGGCGTCCCGGATGTTTTCCTCCAGTTCCTTGAGCGTCCGGCCCTGAGTCATGATCTCCGGGTGTTCAACCAGCTTGCCCAGCCAGAATTTCTTCGATTTCCAGTAAATCATCGTCAGCTTCGCATTCATAGTTTCACGTTTGCCCTTTCATTCATTGCTCGCTTCAAATCTACCACTTCAGCCTTCAGCCTTCAGCCTTTCTCCCCGAAGTCCAATGTAGTCTGCGCGTCCTCCTGCGCGCCGGATTCGCCCTTCGCCTCCTCCCCCTCCACCTGCCTGGTGATCTTGCTGGAGGCAGCCCGGCACTGCTTCTCGGCGCGGCGGAACAGGTCGGCAGCGACGTGATCTTTCAGGACGGACTGGAACAGGCGCGTGATGACCCGATACGCTTCATCGGCGTCAAAGCCGCGCAGGGCGGGCAGCGCATCGGCCTGTTTCTCCTCGATGTCCCGGCAGGCTTGGTAGAGCACATCAATCCACCGGCAGCGTTCGTCGTCGGTCGTCTGGCGCGCGAGCGAGCCGCCCAGGTAACGCTCGGCGTCGTGGAGCACGCGGAGTGAACGGTCATCGTTCATCCGCTCGCGTTCCTCGGCGGTCGGCTCGCGCCAGCGATTCGTATCGGGGTCGCGCCAGAAATTCTCGGTGAGCAGGAAGTCGAGATTCAGCGATTGCGACACCGCGGCGGGCAGCAGGCCCGTGGCCCGCATCCACAGCGGCTTGAGTTCGCCGATGAGCGCAGGCTGCGCGTGGAGTTTCTGGCGCAGCCAGTCAATCGCCGTGACCTCATCCTTGATAACGACCTCCTCCTCGACCAAAGCATCGCCGCCGTTGCTGCCCACCGCCTGGCCGCGCAGATACCAGCGGTTGCCCACCTTGCGGAAGTAGCGGGCGCAGACGCGCTCGATGAACGGAAGGTTGAGCCGCTCGACGCTCACGCCCTGCGGGATAAGCACATTCATCAACATGCTGTTGATCGTGGCGGTGGTGCGGTGCTCGTCGTTGTATTTGCCCGGCTCGGCCTTCATGCGCTCCGGCAAGGTCTGGAGATGCTGGCGCACGGCGTCGGCGACCTGGTGTTCGAGGTCGTGGTCGGCGGCGCTGACTTCGGCGCGAACTACGGACGGCTTGTGGAGGTTGAACAAAACGTCCTTGTCCACCACATCTTCGACGCCCTCAGCACCTTTGACCTGCTTGAAAGTCTTCTGCTCCTTGTCGAGCAGCAGCATGTTGGCAATTTCAAAACCGGCTTGACGGATGGCCTGTTTGACCGCCTCGAAAACGGCTCCATCTGAATTATTGAACTCTACCGTGGCCCATCGACCCGGCTTGAGAACGCGGAAAATCTCGGCGAACGCGGCCCGCATCAGTCGGGCGTAGTCGGGCAGACGTTTTGTGCCGCCATCGTTCTTGCGATGGACTACCGCTTCAAAGGTGGTGTCCGTCGTTTTACCAATCCATGCCTCCCATAGAAGATTTGGCTCGGAGTAGTAGATGTTTGAGCCGAACGGCGGGTCGGTAAAAACGTAATCCACGGCCCCGTCAGCGATTTCAGTCAGTTCTGTCGCCGAACCAGTCCGCACCGACACGTCAGCATGGAAGCGATTATTGGCGAAGCTATAGCCTTCGACGAGCTGCTCCAACTTGCGCTCCCAAACATCCATCACGTTCTTCTCAAGCGGAAAGGAGGAGAGGTAAAGTTGTCCACTGAGACCGCCGCCCCCGCTGCCCCAAGCTTGCTTCTTGGTCACATAGGCAGCGATTCCGGTTAACGCGAATCGCAGCGCATCACAGACACGCTTGTCCGCCGACTCCGCAGCCTTTGACCACAGAGCGGCGTAGGCCCAAAGATTCCGCGTGCTCCAGAAGTCTGTAACCTTTCCAATCTTTCGGACTTGAAGGGCATTGCGTCGATATTGTGGTCCTTTCGTGTCCATCGGTGTGTCCGGCACCCAATAGGGTAGGGACTTTTGAGCGATGTCCGAAAGGGTTCGCAACTCAAGAGCCGTGACCTTGCGTTCGTAACGCAGCCGAACAGGCGCATAGCCCCTCTTGGTGCGCTTCACTCGGATTGAGATGAGGTTGACCGAAACAGGAACATTTCCCTGTCGCCGCAGTTGCATTTTCTTCCACTTCACCTGGCAATAGGGACAGGTGAACAGCTCGACAACCTCACCGCTTTTGTAGTCAACGGCAGCTTCCCACAGCACGATATTCTTGCCGCACCCTCGCGCCACGCGCTTCTTTGAGAGAATAGGCTTGCCAGCGTTCCTCCCCCGCGTGCTGACCTTGCCGGTGGGTTCTTCGATTGTGACGAAGCCCTCGCAGCGGTAAACGTCCGACCAGATGGTGTATTGGATCGTGGCCGGAATACAAATCCACGATTCGACCTTGGCCACGTCGAGCTTGCCCCAGTCCTTGCCGCGCGGCAGTTCAGTGACGGGGTAGCCGAGTCGTTCCTCGACCTGCGCCTTGGTCAGTAGCTCCCAAGTGCGCTCCTCGTCGCCGAGCAGGGTGCTGGAGGCGGTCTCCGCCGGTGGGTTCTTCAGGCGGCTGGCCACTTCCAGGTTGGCCGGATTATACAAGCCCACCGCTGGCTCGTAGTGCTCGGTGCCGTAGAGCCAGTCGAACTCCTCCTTCACCGCCGCCTTGATCCGCTCGAACTCGCGCTTCAGGGCCTCGACATCAACCGGGGTGTTGTAGTTGTAGGCGATGTGGCAGGCGGCGGGCGACAGGTCGTTCAGGATACAGGCACGCGGCCCAACGCGATCCTTGAGTTCCGGGAACTGCTCCAAGATGTCGGCGGGCGGATTGGCGCACATCTGCGCCGCCACGCCGGTCATCCCCGACCCGCAGAACACGTCCAGCACCAGGTCGCCCGGTTGCGTGTAGTGGAGGATGTACGGGATGATGCTGCGCGGCGGGACTTTGGTGTGGTAGGAGTGCGCGTTGTAGATCGGGTCGTTCTTGCCCTCCTTGATGTCCGCCGCGAACGGAGGCCGGTCGTAATCGTCCATGGCCGGATCGTAGGGCCGGACATGACGGGCCAGGAACGCCTCAAGGCTGAAGGCTGAGGGCTGAGGGCTGAAGGATTGCGGATTCGGCGTTGTGGTTGGTTCGCTCATCGGTTTCAGCATTCAGCGTCCAGCATTCAGCATTCCGCCGCCCGCCTTTGCGTTCTTCTCGATAGTTGTGAAGATCGCCGTGAGCTGGTCAGTTTCGTCCAGGAGATCGGCCATTTTGGCGGCGGGAACGATGCCGCTTTCGACCAGGAGTTCGAGCCAGTAGGTCGTTTCCTCGATCTCCTTGAGCGAGTCGCCGATTTTGGAGATGAACTCCGCCTTCGAGCGTCCGCGTGACGCTTCCCGGTAATTCGCGCCCACCGAAGTTGCCGAACGCAAGACCTGCCTGCCGAGCACCTGCGCCACGGTGTCGGACTTGGGCAGCGCGGCATACATGCGGATCACCCGCAGCGCGAACCGCTTGGTTCTTGTTTTCAGGTCTTCTGGTTTCTGTTCCATACTTCAGCTTTCAGCCTTCAGCCTTCAGCCTTTCACGTCGTCTTCCGGTTTCTGTTCCACACTTCAGCCTTCAGCCCTCTGCCTTCAGCCTTAACATGCGAAGGCTCCTCGTAGCGCACCGTCTCGACCGGGCCGCTCTCTTTTTCCAGGCGCACCAGGGTCAGATTGGCGGTCGAGACGACGTGCTGGCGGGAAGCCTCGATCAGTGTTTGGATTTCCGGGAGCAGGCGGGCGAACTCCGGTAGGTCGGGAGCGGCAGCGCGGCGCTTGGCGATGGGTTGCTTCATGGGCCGTCAGCTCCCGGTTCGTCGAGGCGGAACAGGACGCGAACCCGTTTGCCCGCGCCGTGTTTGGCCTTGGCGTTCTTGATGGCCGTCCTGAGCAGGCTCGCCAGTTTCGACAGCGACTCCTCGATGCGTTCTTCCTCGACTGCGCCGATCTGATCCAGGATCGGCTGTAAGGCCACGGTTTCGTGGACGATGTTGGCCTCCTGTAATAGTTTTCGGAGGAACGTCACCAAGTCGTCGGTGATGACGCCGACCAGTTTGTCGGCATCGGCGATCTGGATGATCTCCAGGAGGGACTTGAGATCGTCACGCTTGCTATCGTCCGCCGCCTTCTTGAGAATGGCCGCGATGGAGGCGTCTTTGAGCCGCTGGATGCGGTCGCCCAAGCCCTGGGTGATCGCCTGTGCGATACGGTCGCAGTCCTTTTGCGGTAACACTTTGGCGGGCGTCCAGTCGCATTTCGGACAGACGGCATTCGTGCCTGCGACCTCGGCCTCCGCTGCGTCCGGGCAGAGCCAGGCGGCAGATTCAAGCTGATCCAGATCGGTGCTGAGGCTGCCGGTGCCGGTCAGCGGCGGGCCAAGTTCGACAATCGTGTTTAATCGGTTCAGGGCGATCACATGCGGACGCAGGGCCTGGACGCTGGCCGCAATCTTCTCCAGGCTCTCGTAGTAGGCCCGGTGCGCTTTCCGATAGGCTTGGACGTAGTTGCCCTTCCACTTCTCGAACGAGTCCAGACGAGCCGGGATCAGGTGCGGGCTGGTAAACAACGCATCGAACTTGAAGTAGCCGAGGTTGGTCTTGCGATCCAGCTCGATGCTTTTGTCCACGTCACAGGCGGCTGCCAGGTAGTCACGGGCCTGACTAATCTCAAAAGCCCGGTCGCGGAGCTTACGGGCCTTATCGTAGTCAGCGAAGGCGTCTTTGAATTTCTCTGGCGTGGCGTAGCTCTCGCGGACGGCGGCATCAAATTCCTGGTAGGATGCCGTCGCAACCAGGATGTTCAGCCGGGCGATCAGTTCGGTGAAGGATTTCGGCACCGTGCCCTCCAGCTTGTCGGCCAGCGTCTTTAGGCTGTGGTCAACAGCTGGCAACTCCTCCTTCAACTTGGCCAGAACCGTGAGCAACTGATCGTTGCGCTGGAGTTCCTCGTCTGGCGTCGAGGCGGGTTTGAGGCTGTCATCCAGGACGCGGGCATACGGCAGCACTTCGTTCCAGCCCTTCTGAACCGAGGCGACGATGCGAGCGCCCAGCAGCGCCTTGTCCATCTGGCTATTCCATTTACATAGGCCAAGGGTGTGGGCGGTCAGTTTGTTCGCAGGCAGCGGTTTGCCATTGGTCAGTTGAATCTGCGTGGCCGGATTCAGCGCCAGCTCGTAGCCGCCCGATTTGACCAGCGCGAACAAGTAGAGGTTCGCCATCTCCTGGGTCAGGCCGTAGGGCGGGCGGCACAGGGCCTTGTGGATGTCCGCAATCGGCTTATCCGGGATGCCGCTTAACTCCTTGCGGACTTCGGCCAGGGCCTGGGAGGCATCAGGCTTGAGTTCATTCGGGTGAGACTTGAGCGTCAGTTCCAGGCCGACACCGAAGTTGACCACCGCGTCCTTTTCGGCAGTGGCAGGCTCTTTTGTAAACAAACCCGCGAAGACCTTTCGGGCATCGGTCTCCGTGAAATCCTTCTTGAGTTCCTTCGGGCTGAACAGCGGTGTATCGTAAGATTTCTCCAAAAGCCGACCGGCCAGGGACTCCTCGCGCTCCTTGGGCGTGGCGAAGACTTCGACGGCCTTGATCCCGTAACCTTTCTGCGTGAGAATCTGGCCGCGCCGAAATTCATCCTGTTGGCATTTGAGCAGGGCCTTGACCGCATCCCGACGTTTCCCGTCAGCGTAATCGCGCAGGCTGACCTGGTTCGGGGCCGCGCAGGTGCGCTTCATCTCCTCCGCCGCCAACAAATCGGCCAGTGCGTCGCGGGTGCCCTCCGACAGGTCTTCGGGACGGCAGACGGCGACTCGTGTTTCCTTGAGGGCAGCAGTGATCTTGGCGTCCGTGTCGGCAGGCTTGTTGACCAGGTAAACAATGCGGAAGTGCTGGTCAGTGTTTTTGATGTCGTCGCCGAACTCGTCGCGCCAGCGGTCGGACACGACGATCTCGCCGCCGTAGGCGACTCTGTAAAGCTTCCGGGTCGAGGCGGCGGGCTTGTGCGGGAACTGGTATCTCGGAGGAGCGTTAGTCTGCTTCTCCTGGGACGTGCGCTGATCGTTGGGCGCGAATGCCGCGAACAGACCGCCGTTGACTCCCAGCTCGGCTTGGGCGTCCGGCGTGATGTCGGGCAACTGCCAGAAAAGCGACTCCACCCACTTCTCATCCTGGCGCTTTTTGTCCTGGAGGAACTTCTTCTTGAGCGGGGCGAAGAACTTCACCGGGTTCACCTGGACAACGCTCGTTTCGTAGGAGTAAACCGCGACCTCCTCACCGCCACGGGTCTTCTTCTCCTTGCGGACGGGGAAGCCGTGGGACAGGAGCAGTTCCAGTATGTTCTCGGCCTGGGCGGTAGCGCCAACGGCGTCGTCATGGAGCCAGGCGGCTTCGGCAACCTCCTGGGCCGTGAGGCCGTCCCGCTGGTTGTCTGGCAGGCTCAAGACCCACAGCAGCAGAGTCTGGAGGATCGCCTCGCATTGATCGCGCTCCTCCGTGGCCAGTTCCAGTTCGGTCAGTTGCTCGATGGCCCCCTGGAGGTTGAGATACGCATCCCGGTAGTGTTCGTGGTTCAGCCCTTTTCGCAGTTCGTCGGTCTTGATGATGTCGGGCAGGACAATCAGGCGCTTGCCCTTGAGCAGCTTCGCGTCCGACAGCGACTGCCAAGCCATGCGGATGGCGGAGCGGGCGGTGGGCAGGTTGTGCTTCTCGGCGTTCTGGGTCAGCCGCCGCATCACGTCGAAGCACCGGGGCTGGAACGGAAAGATGGCCGCGAAGTAGTCCTGGGAGATGTTGGCCTGTTTGATGAACTTGTATTCCTTCCGGCAGTAATCGTAGTAGTCTTTGATGTCCGTGGTCGCGCCCTTGAGCAGCTCCCGGCACCGGAACGTGACGATTTCGCCAAAGTCGCCCTTGTTCTTGTCGGCCAGCAGGTAGAGGGGCAGGAAACGATCACCCTCGCCCCCGCCAGAGAGCTTTTGCGGCATGTCGCCCTGGCTGGCGATAATGGTGATGATGTTCAGATGCTGGGTGGGCAGGACGAACGCCAGGGTCTCCAGGACTTCTTCGTCCTCGGCGTAGGCGGCTGTGCCTGCCGGATGCCGGTCCTGCCAGGAGCGAAACTCGTCCACCACGAAGACGATCCCGTCATAGCCGCCGAGCTTGGTGATCTGATCGTAGATGTAAGCGAACCGCTCCTTGAACTTGCCCCGCAACCGGCCTTCGGGGAGCTTTGACCGCACCAGCTCCTGCCCAAACTTTTTCGGGCCGGACTTGCTGCGGAACTCCTCCGGCGAACATTTGTGTTCATTGTCGAAAAAGAACCTAACGCCCGCTTTTTCGGCATCAGTCGCCTCCTTTTCATACCAGTGGTCCGCGAGTTCCGCCGACGTGATCCTGATCTGCCCTTCGAGTTCAGGGGCGAATGCTTTGAGGCTCTCCCTGATCTGCTCCTCGAACACGCGCATGAGGCTGTCGCCATCACCTGACTGGCCCATCCCGCGCAAGGAGAAGGCGACCGGGAACCATTTCACCTTGGACAACGCCCCAGAATACTCGCTCTTGAGTTCCTGGTCACGGAGGGCATCCCAAACCTTCAAATCGCGCCACACCAGCAGGTCAACGAGCGTCCCCAGGAAATGCGTTTTGCCCGCACCATACTCGGCCTGAACCCAAAAGCCCTGGCCCTTGCGGTTGACAACACAGTCGAAAATTCGTTTGCCGTGGCCGCGCAGCGCGGGTGTGAACAGGTATTCGGCAACCGTCTTCTCCGCCTTCTCCTTCTGGATGATGTCAGACAGGGATGGAGTCGTCTCCGGCTCCGGTTTGACTGAGATGATTTTGTTCAGTTCGCGCATAGGATCACGCAGTTGTGCCGAAAACCTCCTTCATCATGCCGGGTTCGGAAAAATAGTTGATGAGCCGATTGCTCTCGCAGCGGACTTCTTCCGGCCAGTCCATTTCCTCGCTGCTGCCGTCCAGGAGCAGGACCACCATTGTAAAATCACCGATAAACCAATCGTAAAAAGCCTTTAGGCCGACGTTGTAGCGGGCCAACAGGCCGATGGATTTGACGACCAGGATCACTCGATTGTCAGGCCCCCGCTGAACCGCCCGCAGCCTCTCGCGCAAGCGGTCTCGGAGCTGGTCTCTGGTGGACTCGTCATCCACTGGCAGGCTGCCCAGGTCAAACAAATCAAGAAGGTCGAGGGTGGAATACTTGGCGGCACCCAGTGCCTGCTGGAGGTCTTTCTCCGTCCCCATCCACATCACCAGCTCCTTGTCCCAAGTGCGAGACCCGACCAATGTATGGAGCTGTGCGGCAGGTTTCATAAACGCGCCTTCCTCGCCAGGAACTCGTCCAGCGTGAAGCAGGTCGTGACCTGTTCCAGTTGATCGGCGACCACATACTTGCCCACCAATCCCGCCGCGTCGGCTTCCCGGAGCAGAGCGCGGACGGCATCTTCCGTTTTATAGCCCAGGTATTTCCAGAACGGGTTCGTCACGAGATTCCGCAACTCGACCGTCCGCACGGCCCTGGCCGCGAACAGGTGATGAAGCAGGATCAGGAACGAAGTCTTCTGGGTGACTACCGGCAGCAATCGGTCGGGCTTGCCTTTGGCCCGTTCAAGGAAGCCCAGCTTCTTGAGATTGCTCTTGAGCCGCTCGCGGGTCTTTTCCGGTGGGGCCTCCCCCAAATGATCCTGGAGGAATTTGTCGAAATAGGTCGCAGGCATCGCGAGGCCGGTTTCGCAGGGGAATAGAGCCTCCGCCACGCACCGGCCCATGATCGGCTCCTGGTTCAAATACGACCACCGCAGCAGATCGAGGGCTACGACCTCATCCTGGTAGGCCGACCAGACCCGTGGCAGCAGCCCCCTCAAGCCGTCCTGAAAAAACCATCGCACGATGGACTGGGCATAGCGGCGGCGGGTCTCCATGCTGTTTTGGCCGAGCCGCTTCATCAGGATTTCGTGAAGCTCATCCAGAGATTTGGCCTCATGCGCGACCTTCAACGCCAGCAGGCCCTCGACGAGGAGCACGTCCTGAATAGATTTTCGCTCCCGGACAGGAGCGGCCTTCGGCGGTAGCCGCAGCTCCGATTGCCCTGGAATGTTCAGTGGCATCTCGGACTGCGCGAGGGGTATGGTCGGCGCACTTTCAGGCTCAGGGCGTTTGGCTTCCGTTGGGGCAGGCATTGCGACTGTGACTGCCGAAGGTGTTTCCGGTTTGACCAGCCGTGATTCCGTGCGGCCCTGGCTGATGTAGTCCACCAGCTTGAGCAGGGTCGCAACGTGATCCTCCACGCCTTTGACCGATTGGAGAGCGGCAGGGGCGGCTGCCAAGACCTGGTTCAGATCACCGAAACGGGCAAGGAGGGCATCAGCGAGCGGTTTAACGTCGCGACGGGGGATGCCGAATGTCAGCAGCAGCTCCAGGATGGCCGCGTCCGTGCGCGACGCAGCATCCCCGTGGATGAACCGCTCGCGCAGCCGCTCACGGTGACCGGATTTGCCATTGTCGCCATCGTCCACAACCTCGATATAGGTTTACAAAAGACAGTCTCTCGTTGGTTAGAAGCGATCCTTATAGCTTGCCTAAAGCCTTCGGGCAAGGAGATGCTGATCGCTGCGTAACATGCGTCGGGGATTCTGCTCCTCGCCGTCAATCAAAACAAGCTTGGTCTTCGGGCATCTCGCCGATTTGTGAAACAGCGCGAAGGACTTATGGCCTGGCGACAAGCGAAGACATGCGATCGTGTCAGCCATCAAGGTTCTCCAGCGGCAGCGGCTGTCCGGACAGCCTTCAACACTCTCGCCATCTCGCTCAGCACCGGATCGCCGTCAACCTTCGGGATCAAAACGGCAAGCCCGGCACTGGATCGCCTCGCCAGTGCCTCCGGGCTCAGCCGCTCGGCCTCGCGGTAAGGCCGCAACTGATTGACCACGGTGTCGGTCTTGGCCTCGATGCTGATAACGGGGAATCCATCTTCGTAAGTGGTTGATTATGAAGATGGAGCGAGCGAAGGGATTCGAACCCTCGACATCAACCTTGGCAAGGTTGCGCTCTACCAGACTGAGCTACGCTCGCTTCCAGAAAAAGCAGGAGGGAGTCTAGGGCTTCCGCCGCGAAATGCAAGGATTCATTTTTGGGGATTCCGAGGGCAGTCTGTCGCCTTTCAAGAATTCCCACCCGTGGGCGGGCGGCTGCGTGTTCTGGCTGCAAACGCAAGGCTTCGTGAAATGACCGCGCCAAAGACCGGCCACCCTGCCCGGTCTTTTCATTTGGAAAGTGCTTGAGTAGTCCTCGATTGGTTGTGGAGTCCCGAATGAAGGGTATACTTCTGCCCTCTGCGCTTGCGCTGGAGTCGTTGTCGGCCCACTCGTATCCGTGCGGTTGTAGCGCCCGTACCTTGATGCTCTTTAGCGGACCAATGGCGGATCGACCGACAACACTTCGAGGCTTTTCATCAGTCAGGCCGACCGGGCTCACCGTCCAGAAGCCGCAGCCAGTCGGGCGGTAAAGTGGGAGGGGCAGGCAACTCGATGATACTGTGCAGGGGTCGGGACTGTTTGGTCGAGCCCCCGGTGGCGAGGTGGAACCAGCCGTCAGTCAGACCCGCATCAATCGTCTCCTTCGCTTCCCATTCGGCTCCGGACGCGGTGAAGCGGGCTTTGGCGAGCGGGGTCCATGCGTCGGCGTTCTGTCGGACCCAGCCGCGGCCATAACGCGCGCGCCGCACTTCGAGGGCGCTGCGGCCGTCGCGACGGAAATCCTCGACGAAGGAATAATAGCCTCTGAGCCTTTGACCTCCTGTGCGGGTGCGAAAGGTCGCGAGCTTCCACCATGTCCGCTTCTCCGGTTGAAAGAGCCAGGCTGTATAGGCCGTTTTCTGCCCGTCCACTTCGGCGCGCAGGAGAAACCGGTTGGTTTCGCCAATCTTCCACAGAAACGGCGCCATGCACTGCCCGCCTGTGCCCTCGCCGCCGAAGCGTTTAATCCGCACACCTTCGCCTTGATAGAGCACTTCGACCCGATCCTCGCTCTTGACTGCGCCGGGGTCGTCGCCCCGGGTCGGATCCCAGACCGAGAAGATCGCCACCTTGTCCTCCGGCTTCCAGAGCTGCTGGAGGCCGAAATAGCCGGTGTTCCATCCGCACGCCATGAAGTAACTCCCATTGACGGATTCATCGATTATCATCTCGGTGTAGAACAGGTCGCCGTCCGGCGCCGGATAGCCGAGGTGAACGGACCGCGCAGCGCGGTAGGCGGGAGCGTCGGCCGCCCAGAGGCACGTCGGCATCAGAACAGCAATGAGCCCGATGAGAACTCGCATGGGTGCAATCGTGCCCTCGAATTACACCGTCCGCAACCTTGCTGATGGGACCGTGGGAAGGACGACAACGGGTGCTTGGGATGGAGACTGGAGGGACGATTTCCGCGCTAATCCTTGGGCTTGAACACGGGCAGGGCCAGTTTCCACTGGATACCGGCGAGGCGCGCCAGGAGAATTGCGAGAACCGAAATGACCATGTTCGTCAAGTGAGCGACGCGCGCGGATTGCAGCACCACGTACAGCACCGCGCCAAAGAATGCGGCCGTGGCGTACAGGTAGATGTCCGGTCGAAAGACCAGGGGAATCTCGTTCAGCAAGAGGTCGCGCAGAATGCCGCCGGCAACTCCCGTGGTCACCCCGAGCATGATTGCGATAGGTGCCGGCGCGTGGAAGGCGCAGGCTTTCACCAGACCAACGATCGTGAAGAGCGCCAACGCGAACGCATCCGCAACCTGCAAGGAACGGAGATGAATCTCGTGCGTGCGGGCCAGGAAAAAGGTCACCACCGCCGCTCCGGCCGCGGTGTACACGTAATGGGGGTCCTTGGCCCAGAAAACCGGATGATCGCCGAGCACTAAGTCCCGGATGGTGCCGCCCCCGAAGGCCGTGACCAGCGCCAGAACAATCACGCCGAAAAGATCCACGTGCTTGCCGCGCGCGGCCATGACGCCGGTGACCGCTGCCACACCCACGCCAAACTGCTCCAGAATGTAACGGCTCGTCATGCGCAAGAGGCATTATCACAGCCCCCGAAATAATCTATGGAAATTCTCCTCGACCCGGGCGGCCAGACTCTGGATCGGCTCACCCAGCATCCCGGCAACGTAATCGTAAACAACCACCAGGTTGGCGGGGTGATTCAGCGGACGCCCCGAGGTGCGGGCCGCGTCGGCCGGAAAGTCGCCGGAACAGACCGCCCCTGCCTCGATGCACGGACCGTGCAACCGAAACTGCGCCAGGGCAGACGGCAAACACTGGTCCGGAGCGTCTGTTTCAATCAGCAACCGATCCGGCGGCACGGCCCGAAACACCTCGCGCTGGCGCTCTTTGCCCGGCCGCGCGAAGTACCCGGGAAAGCTGAAATAGGCACCCAACCGCGCCAGCGGCTTCACCATTTCAAGAGGCCCTCCGTAGCTGTGCAGAAGAAAACCGCAAGCCGGACGCGGGTTTGCCGCCAGCAACTGTTCGAGGCGCCCCCAGGCTCGCAGGCAATGAATGCTCGCCGGAATGGCGCGTGCGGCCGCCAGCCGCAATTGCGCCAGAAACACCTCCTCCTGACTCTCGTAGGACAGACCCGGCTTCCATCGGTCGAGCCCGATCTCCCCCACCCCGGAGGCGATCTCATCGAGGAACCGCGCCAGATTCGCCTCCCAATCCGCCGCGCGATCGCCCAGGTGCCACGGATGATAGCCGAAACTGGGAATGACTTGCGGGTGCTCCCGCGCCAGGGCCAGCACCTGCGGCCAGTCGGCGGGGCAGGAGCCGTTCACCACCATGCGCCGAACCCCGGCCTTCACGCAGGCGGCGATCAGATTCGATTGCCGTCCGCCAAAGCGCTCGTCCTGCAGGTGATTGTGAGCGTCGTAGTAATTCACTGGCCTGGCGCCGTCAGCACAAATGCACCGTAGCCGACCACCCGGGAACGCGAACCGGCCGTGTCGCCCGAGTTGCGCAGGTCAATGGCCCGGCACTCGAGTCCGCGATCCCGCGCCACTTCGAGCAACCCGCGGACGCCTTGGAAACCGCAGGCGTCATACCCGTCGAGCCTCTCGCCCTCAAATGCCTCGATCGCACGGGCGGTGGCCTCATCGAACTGTCTGGCCGTATTGTAGTTGTGGTAGTGGCTCAAATCCGTGCTCGCCACGATGCACGACTCGGGCCCGCCCCAAAGAACCTCGATCAGACGGGCCATTTCCGACTGCGTCGCCTCCCCCACCAGCAGCGGCACCAGTTCGAACTCCCCCAACACCACCTGAAGAAACGGGATGTGCACCTCCAGACTGTGCTCCTCCCGATGCGGGTCTTCGGATATCGCAACCCCCGGCAGACCGGCCGCACACGCGATTCCGGCCCGATCCAGAGGCACTCTCCCCAGCGGGGTCTCAAAGGCATCCATCCCGCTCGCAGCCACCCCATGAAAACGGGCGAAGTGCGACGGGCCAACCAGCACAACACGCCGAATCTGGTCGCGTCCGGACTCCAGACGCGCATACGCTGAGCCCGCAATCGGCCCCGAGTACATGTACCCAGCATGCGGTGCAATCAGGGCCTTCGGGACCGGCCCGGTCGACCTGGGCGCGGCGGCGAGGTAATCGCTGACCTCCTTGCGCAGTTGCGCCGGATTCGCCGGGTAGAATCGCCCTGCTTGCGCCGGAGGGCGCACGCGCCCGCATTCCGATCTCGAGTCTGCTTTCATGTCGACAACGCGTTTCGCCGATCAAGCATTCCTGACTCTCGCCGCGATTCACCCGCCGCTGCCCAGATGCCGGGGATCGATCGCCCGCAGCCAGGGCAACATCCTCGAGGGCTCAGCCTGTCCTCGATCATGCGAAAACCGCGACGCCGGACCAGTGTCTGCCCGCAGCCTGAACACCGCGTGTCTTCCCAGTGGCCAACGCGTCCGGACAGGTTGCCCGCGTACACGAAACGAAGACCTTCGGCGACTCCCATCTCCGCCGCGCGCACAAGATCGCCCGCCTCCGTAGCGCGCGGTTCCTTCATGCGATAGTCCGGATGAAACGCCGTCACGTGCCACGGGATGTCCGGGCTCACGGAAACCAGGAAACGCGCCATCGCCCTCAGTTCAGCCTCCGTGTCGTTGAAGCCGGGCACCAGGAGCGTCACCACCTCGACCCAGATTCCACGGGCGTGCGCGTCGCGAATCGTTCCGATCACGCGCTCGAGCGTGCCGCCCAAAGACCGGTAGCGGCGGTCGTCAAACGTCTTCAGATCGATGTTCACCGCTTGCAGCCAAGGCTCAAGAAAATCAAGCGCCTCTCGGGTGGCATTGCCGTTCGAGACGAAACCGCACACCAGCCCCGCCGGACGCGCGCGCGCGAAGACCTCGGCCGCCCACTCGGACGTGATGAACGGCTCGTTGTAGCTCGACACCATCAACCGCGCCCCCTGTCGTTGCGCAGCGCCCACCAACTCATCGGATGTGATTGGCTGGATGCGCGTCCCGGCCGACTCGTCTCGCAAGGCCTGACTCGTGATCCAGTTCTGGCAATAGGCGCAATGAAAGTCACAGCCAAACATCCCGAACGTGAGCGCGCCGCTGCCGGGAAGCAGATGATAAAACGGCTTTTTCTCGACCGGATCGCACGCCGCGCCCGAAACGTATCCGAACGGCACACGCAACTGACCGGCGCTGTTCAACCGCACCTTGCACACGCCCCGACGTCCCAAGCCAATCAGACAGCGATGTCCGCAGGCAAAACAGCGGACCTTCCCGCCCTCGGCACGCCAGAGAGACCCAACTGCCGTGTGCCGGTCCAGCGATTCCGCGAATCGGCTCGATGCAGGGACCCATGACTGACCAGGCTCGTCCCGTGGGATTGGCATGGCCAAAGAATACTCCCCGCGCGGCATCCGGGCAAGATCGAGAGCCTTCACCAGCAATGTGAAGAGTCACACTCGTGACTGGCTGGTCCGCGGCGGAGCCTCGCTGATCCGCACGCTTCGGACGCCGTCCGCGCAAAGGGCAGACCGAGCCCGCAAGAGCGTTGCGGGGCGGGTTGAAAATGCTCCAACTCCACACCCCACGCCGCTCATGATTACGCGCGGCTCCGTCGCATCCAGACGCACCCGACCAGGCCCAGAGCGACAACGAGAGCGCCGGCGGCCGGTTCGGGGATAGGGGCCTTGGTGTTGATCTGGAGGCGCCACGAGTCCAATTGCGCGTGGCCGCCAGCCGAAACATCCGCAATGTAAAGCAGCCATTCGCCTCTCGGGTCCATGCCCAGGAAGTCCAGCAGCGATGTGGTCCTCGGACTCTTGCTCGCAACATCATTCGGATCGACCGCGCGTCCATCGGTCGCCCATATTCCCGAAAGGGGCCTGTCGAGCGCGACAGTGTGGTCGCCGAACAGCGCGTAGCGGTAGTCATGAATGTCTGGCGCCATCACACTGTCGTCGAACGTCACAGTGATCCCGTTGTCGTCGTAGCCATACGCTCCGGCATCGGCGCGCCCCGGCCGATTCAACAGCACGGCAAAGCCGGTCGTGGCTGCGCTCGAATGGCGGAGCGTGGCATACAAATCGCCGTTGAAGGCGCCGCCGCCCCCCGAACCGCTGATCGCCACGCTCAGTGTCAAGCCGGCGATCCGCGCCGAATCGCCCGCGTAGGTCCATCGGAACAGCGCGCCGCCGTTGTCCGGGATGAGACCGCCGCCCAATAAACCCGAGTCGATCACGGCGCCGTGAGCGGCAACGACAGTCGCCAGACTGCAAACAAACGGAGACAGTGCATTCTTCATAGGTCAGGAATCGCTTTCAGGTTTAGTGTGCGGACAAATCGGCAGCCCGATAGAACGCCGTGCCCGCGGGCGGACTCGCGTCGGTGTAGCGGATCAGGCCGATCGAGTCGGCTTGGACCGTGTCGACGACTTCCCACACTGGATTGGCGAGGCTCGAGGCGCGTTCGATGGCGTACCAGCGACCCGGGATACCCACGAACTCGAGAACAACGGTCCCGTCGGGATTGGCGGAGAGCTTCAGTTCCGCGGCGATCGGGCCGTCGGACACCACCTGCACAAACACCCGGCCTTCACCCAGCCCTCCCTTGCCATCCGAGACAACGTATGTGAACTCGTCGGGCTCATTGCCGCTCGAGTCCGTCGGTTCGTAAAACACCCAGCCGCCAACAAGCCGGATGTTCGCCCCGTTCCGCGACACGGCCGAGACGCCCGTGAGGGTGAGCGGGTCGAATTCGGGATCGGCGTCGTTGGCCAGCAATTCGCTGACGGCGACCTTGACGCCTCGATCCAAAGGCCGCGTCACCAGGTCGTTGCCTGCCACTGGCGCGTCATTCACCGCTATCACCCGTGCCAGGAATGTGCGGCTCGCACTCGAGGACCCGTCGCTCACTGTCAGCGTCACCTGCGCCTCGCCGGACCGTCCGGGCTCGGGCGTGATCGCCAGCACCCGGTCGGCGCCGCTCCCACTCACCGCCAGTCCGGACAGCGGCAGCAATGTGAGGTTTGAGGACTGGACATTGATTCTGAGCGCGTCCAACGGCGTGTCCGGATCGCCGACCGCGAACGGCACGGCATGGGCCACCGTATCTTCGACCATGACCTGGTCCGCAATCTCCGACACGTGCGGCGCAGTGGTCTCGAAAGCGACCAAGGTGATTGCATCCGGGCTGACCGGAGCGGGCTCGAGGTTGCCCGCCGCGTCCTTGGCCCGGCTGTAGAAGGCGTAGGTATGGCCCATCTGCCCTGTGTACTGTCCGCCCGTAAACCGCGTGTTCGTCAGCCAGAGCGCGAACGGCCCTCCATTGTCGGACACGTAGATATCGTAGGCCGCCACGGCCGAGCCGTCGGCGTCCTGGCCGGCCCAGGTGACGGCGAACGATAGGGCGCTCCGAGCCGGCAGTGGCTTCACGGCGCTGATCGGCGCGCTGATGTCCAGCGGCGGCAGTTCCTCGTAGATGAGGGTGTAAGTCACCGGCCCTGCAACGGCGTTGGCGTTGTAGTCGAACAGGTGCAGTATGTTCTCGCGCACCGGTTTCTTGCCCTGGCCGACAAACGTCCGATCAGTGACCCAGGCGTTGGCCACGCCCGTCACCCCATGCACATCCATCAGGATGTCCCGATTCCCCTGCCTGACGCCGTGGAGCTTCATTTGGCCACCGGACGGCTCGGGCACGCGCAGATACACGAATCCAGGCGGCAGGCTCGCCGTCAACTGCACGGTGGTGTCGGATGCGCTGGGCGGTCCGTCCGCAACACCGGCCGTGACCACGGCCACCTCGTTGGTCCGCCCGTCGCTCAGGTACACGCGATCCGGGTAATCCATCGGCGGATCGGGCAGATCGTTGACTAGGAAATCCGGGCGGCCGTCAGCGAACGGGGCGGGGGCGGCCACCATGTGGATCATCTCGTGAATGCTGACGTCGTCGATGAGGGCCGTCTTCTTGCCGGCGATCGCATCGAGGTGCTCGAAGGTGACGCGATAGTCAATGAACAGGCCCTGAAGCGTCGAGCGCAGCAGCCACCGCCCAATCTTGGTTGCGCCCGGCTCGATGTTGCCCAAACTCACGGTCAGTGACGGCGTGAGGTTCTCCTCCTCGACTTGCGAGGCGATAATCTCGAAGTCGATCAGGAGCCCCTTCTCGTTCTCGATGATCTGGGGCTGCGCCGAGGTGATGCGGAGGTTCTTGGCCACACCTTTGCCCCGGTTTTCGGCCAGCACCGCCAGCGAATACGGAATCGACGGCTCGATTTGCGGTGTGAAGGGGTCATCCGAGAACACGTCACGCTGGTGGAAATACTTGATGTACAACAGCGGGTCCGGATACACCGTGATCGGCACCGGCTGCAACGGCACAATGATCTGACGTCCGCCCTGCACGTACTTCAACGTGCCCCCCACCAGATATAACTTCGGCGACTCCGGCGCGGCCTCCCGCGTCGGAATCAGAATCCAGGACGCGCTCCATGTGCTCCTGGCCGCGGCCTCGCCCGTCCCATCCACCGGCGTGGTCGGCAGCCGGATCGCAAACACATCCCCCATGTCCTTGTAGTATTCATCGGTGATGTTCACCGCAACCTCGAGCGCTTCCAGCGGGATCGTGTCGCCGTTGACGATCTCGAGCGTCGCGTTGAACGCGTTGCGCGTCAGAACCGCTTCCTGTTCGAGACGCAGCTTCACCTTCGCGCAAACGCCTTCGCCATCCATCAACTGCGCGCCGCCCCGCTTGCCCGGGCTCCCGCTGACGATCGCCGAGGCCGACTTGAGGGTCGCACGCGAGCGGCCCGAGAATTTGATCGGCGCGCCGCCGGACTTGGCGTGGAGCTGCTTGGCGGCCTCGGGTCCCAACTGCCGGGCAATCGCCGCGCGAACCGCGTCTTCAACGCCGGGGATCACCTCGGTCCGCAACGCATTCATCAGACCGGCAGGGTCCGGTCCGCACGTCGACGGCAGCAAATAGACCTTTTCGATCGGCTTGCCTTCGGCGTCTTTGAACAGCGAGTAGGTCGTGCCCGCCAGCTTCACATAGGCCGAATAGTAGATGCCCTCGAAACAGGCCTCGGTCGTCATCGCCCCGTCTTTGTACTCGAATGAGATGTGGGCGCCGCCATTGATGCTCCCGTTGATGGCCGCCACTTCCGCCTCCCCCTCGAGCGGCCCGGCCGTGTACGTGGCCGTCGCTTCGCCCATGACGCCACCGAAGAACCGCAGCGCGACTTCGCCGCTGGCCGTTACTTCCAAACCGGAGAAGTTGCATCCACTCGAGACCTCGCCCGAAAGCGAGATGCTGCCCGTCGCCTGCAAGCCTATCTTGAACTCGCCCGAGATGCTCGCTTCCACGCTGTCACCCATCGAGATCGTCGCCGAGGCATCCTTGCTGATGCCCGGACCGACCGACACCTCGAGCGAGGCGCCCGCGCCGCCGTACACCTCGATCCCCACGCTGCCGTCGTCCAGACAGCACGTGCGCGCCCCGCCGCTCGCCTCGATGTCCACCTCGGGCTGGACCAAGCCGCCCGTCTGGGCGGTGATGTAAGCCTCGATCGCCACGCCAATCGGCTCGAAGAAACTCGAAATGTCCACGGTCAGAATCTCTTCCGACTCGAACACTTCCGGATCGCACGGATCGCAGTTGACCGGAGGACTGAAGCTCACCGGCCCCGAGTAGTAGCTGCCGGGGCCGGCGGTCCCGCCCCCGGACACCGGTCCGCCGCCGCCGGTGTAGCCGCCCCACCCCCAACCGCTCCACCAGCCGGCCCCGCCAGACGAGCAGTCGCCATGCACATTCACCACGGGCAGGAGCACCCGATGCCACTTCCGGTCCGGCCCGCAAATGAGGAACCAATCGAGGCCCGCTGTGATCGTGCAGGGCACACTGGCCAACTCCGCCCGAGCGCGACGATTGTCCGCCAGTCCCGCCGCGCGGCCTGGGCCGGGCTCGTGGTTCTCGATGGTCACAGGCACCTTGACCTCGCCCAGTGCCGGCACCAGGCCGACGTCTTCGACCAAGGGAGTGATCTTGTACCAAGGGTGCTCGCTGAACCGCAGCTTCGCCCCCTGAGCGGCCACCAAACCGCTGTTGCGGATCGTCAACAGGATTTGCTGAGTCGGCAGAGTATGCTCCGACATGTCGATGAACGGCGGATCAATCGTAATCACCGGCACCGGGACAAACGTCTCGAAGGTCGTCTCGATCGTGATCTTGGTCCGATCCTCAATCGCCGTGGGCACCACCGTCCAGTTGTACTCGACCGTCTGCCGGTAGAGGAACGCCACCACCGAGTTCACCTTCGCCGGCTCGATGAAGTGGACCTGGGAGTAGGTGCTGTGTTTGTCGGCCGTGACATGCACCTCGTAGTAGCCTTCGAGCACTTCGGTGAACTGAGCCACACCGCCCGCATCGGTCAGACCCGCAACGACTTCCTGGCCCGTGTACGCGTCCCGCACGCTCACCGTGGCCCCCGCCACCCTAGGCGAACCTTCGGCGTAATACGTGTACTCGTCCTCGACGACCACCCAGAGATCGCCCTTGCCGTCGGTGACATACCGGAACTCGAACGGCACCGACATGCCGTACTGGGTATTGCCGACACCGATCGCGCCGCGATAGGGCGCCCCCGGCGTCAAACCGTCATCGACGGTCGGCTTGAGCACGATCATGAGCGATGTCGCCTCGCCGGGCGCCAACGAGTCCAGGCGCGTTGCCGTTGCGGAGAGCCACGGCAGGGGCGGCAACTGGACATCGAGCGGGCCGGTCGCCTCGCCCCCGTCGTTGCGCAACTGCAACTCGATAGTCGTCTGCACGCCGGGCTTCATCGCCGCCACTAGCGAGCCGGGCGTCGCCACCAACCGCGGCTTCAAATCGACCACCTGCACGCTCACCGGAATCGTCAGCGTCGCCCCTTCCACCGTACTCACCTGAAGCAGGACCGTGCCGCTGATGTACGATGCATCGTTGGCGCGCACCGTGAGAGTCAGCGTGCGCGACCCAAGGGCCGGCAGCGTCGACGCATCGTCCAAGTCCGCCGTGACATTGGCATTGGGCACATTGGGCAGGTTGCTGCTCGCCGTCACAATCAGGCCGTTCAGCGGCACATCGCCGAGATTGGCGATCTGAATTGTCTGGGTTGCGCTCGCCCCCTCGACGACCTGAATCGTGGCCGGCGACGGCTCGGCCTTCATCCCCAGCAACGTGAAACCGTCCTGCGGCTCGGCGGTCGCCATACCGGGATGCTCTGCGCCCACCTCGTACACGCCCGCCTCGGTCGGGAACGGCTTGAACGAGATGCTGTATTGCCCCAGATTGTTGCACATGGCCGAGAAGACACGCAGCGTCCCCTGCACGCCAATGTGGATATTCACCCGCGCGAACGGCACGGGCTGTCCAGTCTCGCGGTGGAGCGCCTGGCCCCGCAAAGGCACTTCAGTCCCTGCCAGGGCAATCTTCTTGCCCTGACTCGGATCCACGGGCAAATCGACCACGACGGTGGCGCGATAGGTCGGATTCACCACGATCGGAACCGAGATGGCCGTGTTGTTGTCCTCCAACAACTCGCCAACCTGGTTGTCGGCATCCGTGACTGCAATCAACCAGTACTGGCCCGTGTCCCGGGGCAGGTAGAACGACTGGACGACCTCGAAAAACTGTCCGGGCGGCACATTGTTCGGGAAAACATATTGCCCCAGAAACTTGTCGCTGCCCACCAGCGGGTCACTCGACAGGAACAGCCGCTGGACAAACGAACGCCCGGCGCCCGTGTCGGTTGTGCCCTGATTGCGCACGCGATAGGTCGCCTGAACGATCTGTTCCGAGCCGCCCGTTCCAGGCACGTGTATGAACTCCACCGCCAAATCCGGCAAATCGGTGTCGGTCACCACGATCGTATCCGCACCGCTCGTGAAATCGGCGGCTGCGGCAGTGAGTTTCACAGCCTTGTTCCCGTCCGTGATGCCGTCATCCAAGCTCTCGATCGCAAAGCCCACCTCGACCTCGCCCTTGGGAATCGTGACGGTGGCCGGCACCGCGATCTCACCCGGCACATCGACGCTGAGCGTCACATCGAGAGCCTCGGTAGGCGGCGTATTCCGGGATACAACGCCCATGGCGGCTTCGGCCAATCCCTCGGCCACCACATCCGGCGCGATCGCCACGGTCAGCGTCGGCCCGTCGTTGTCGGTCACCGTCAGATGCGCCGCAGTGCCGTTGGCAAACGGCGCGCCCCGGAGCAGGATAACAGGCTGGATGGTGACGGTCTGCGGCCCATCCACCACATCATCATCGACCGCGGCCACGGGGAAGGAAATCGAGTCCGCGTTGGCTGGAATCGTGAGCGTGCCGGGCACGAGGACTTCGGTCGCATCGCTGTTCTGGAGAGCGATGTTCAGTGCCCGATCGCTGACGGGCGAACGGCTCAGCGTCCCCATCGTCGCGTTCGCTCCCGCCCCCTCGCTGATCTCGCTCTGGGCGAAAGTCAGGCTGACCGCGGGCAGGTCGTTGTCGATCACCTTGACGCTCTTTGTGTCGCCCACCGCGCCCACCGCGCTTACGGTAAGCTCATACCCGGTGTCGCTCTCGATCTGCGTGTCCTCGACCGCCGCAATCCGGAACGTCGCCTGATCCTCGTCTGCTGGGATCGTAACGCTGGCGGGGGCGGTGAGTTGAGACGGACTCGAGCTCCCGATGGTCACCATCAGCGGCGTGGGCAGAGCGGCGTCACGCTTGACCGTCGCGTTGGCCGTCTGGCCTTCGCCCAGAGTGGCCGGCAGGATCAGGGTCAACACCGGCTGGTTGACATCCGTCACGGTCACAGTCGCTGCCGCGTCGGCAAACCCGCTCGCCTTCGCGTTCAACGCCACCAACTGATCGCCATCCGCCACGCCGTCCTTCTGCGGGGTCCCATTGAAATAGGCCGCCGCCTGCCCACTCGCGATTTCCACTGTCGGCGGCACCGTCAACTCGGTCGTGTCGCTGCTGCTCAGGTTCACGGTCAGAGCGGCGTCGCGGCTCCCGTTGCGGCTGACGGTGAACCCGAGCGTGTTGGCGCTCTCGGGCACCCGGGCCGAGCTGGCTGTCAAACGCAGGCGCAGCGGCACGTTCACCGGCGTCATCCCCAGCGCCGTGTTGTCAGCCTCGTTCGACTCGATCACGTTCCCGCCGCGATCCGTCGTCACCACCGCGTACAGCAGGCCGGCAGGCCCATCCAGCGGAATGGTGACCTGGGCGGACCGCTCCACCACGGCGCCCATCGCCAGCGTGCCGAGGAAATCCACGGTGGCAAACGTCTGATCGTTGCCGATGAGATTGTCCGTCGACAGCGCAACGGTTTCCGACCATGAGCCGGTCAGGTCGGCTGCGCCCGCGTTCCGAGTCTTCCACGTGACAGTGAATGCCTCGCCGGGAGCCGCGGTCGCCGGCACCGCGATGTCTTCGACAACCAGGTTCGGGCGCGCCTGCGCAGTCAGCGTGATCGGGACGGGCGCGCTCCAGTTGTTGTTCTCGTTCGACTCGGTCACAACCCCGTACCCGTCGGTGCGCACGAGCAGATAATGCGTGCCGTCGGCGAACCCGGTCGCCGGCAACGTCACGTTCACGGTCAGATTCGCGGTGCTGGCGCCCGGCCCCAGCGGCGAGGCGTCGCCCGACGGGCGCGCGGCCAGGAGAACATTGTTGGCGCCGGCGGGGACCCCGTCGCGGGAGAAGTAGATCGCATCGTGCCATGCCCCATTGGCGGATCCATTGCCCGCATTGCGGAGTCGGAACATGAGCGGAATCACCTGGCCGAACTGGGCCGTGGCGGGTGCCGCCGCGCTGATCACCTCGAGGTCGGGCGCCCTCAGATCGAGCGGCGTGTCGCTCACGGCGGTATTGTCTGTTTCATCGGACTCGCCGATGGCGCCGCCGACGTCTGTTCTTACCACCAGATAACGATTGCCCGGCAGACCGGCCGGCAGCGTCACAGTGGCGGTGCGCACAACACTCGCCCCCGCCTCGAGCGTGTCGGTGTGCTCGACGTCTCGAAGGACGTCGAGTGCGCCGCTGCCGTCCGGAGCCGTCCCGAGCCAGAGCCGATCGCGCCACGATGCGGCGAACGTGTCGCCGTCTCCCTCGTTCCGAACCGTCCATTCGACTTCAACATCCTGGCCGCCCTCGCCCGCCGCCGGCAAACCCGTCACGGTCACTGTCAGATTGGGCACGTCGAGGTCGATGACGTCGCTGTAGCGGTCATTGAGGTCTTCAGACTTCTCACCCACCTGGTTCAAAGCGTCGGTTCGCACCAGGATGTACCGGGAACCGCTGGGACCGGCGGGGAGGCTGACCTCGACCGTCTGCTCGATCGAACCGCCGTTGGCAGCCAATGCGGACGTCTGCGGCACGGCGGTCAGATAGTGCAGGTCGGTGCCGTCGACCCTCGTGCTCCAATACAAGTGATCAGACCATGCGCTGGAAGTGGCGGCGTCGCCCTGGTTCACCACGGTATAGGTCACCTCGAACGGCTGATCCGCATCAGCGCGTTCGGGCGTCACGATGGCCGTCACGGCGAGGTCCGGATAAGGCGCAAGAGTCGAGGCGCGCGTGACGGCGGAGGCGTTGTTGGCCTCCGCGGTGGCCTGCGGGTTGAACTCGGCGATCTGGTTCGCCTCGTCGCATGTCACCTTGAATTCAATGTTCCCAACCCCCGGCTGCAAGTGCGGCAACTGGAAGGCGTAGGATCGTGCGAACGAGGCGCCGGGTCCGAGGTCGCCGTCGGCCTGGGCGTTGTGTTGGATCGTGCCATCGTGCAACGTCTGTCCGCTGGTGGTGTTGCGCACGACAATCCGATCGCGCCACGAACCTGAGGTGGGGCGATTTCCCAAGTTGCTGTCTTGCCAGGCAATGGTCACATTCTGGCCCGAGAACAACGCCCCCGCCGGTTCGACGCGAAGACTCACAACCACGAGATCCACCACCACATCGAGCGGCACCGCCGCCTGATTGTTGCCCTCCGCGCTGGCATGGCTGAAGGCGTCGAACTCGAACAAAGCGTCGTCCGAATCGGTTACGACACGCACTTCGTAACCGCCAGCCGCGGGCAATGGCAGGGTTGCGGACCGCGCCGCGGTCTCGCCTGGACCGAGGTCGCCGGCGATCGCCAGCTCCGTCCGATATTCGACAACCCCCGTCACGACATTGCGCAACAGCACGGATTCCACAACCCCCCCTCGAGCGGCCCCGTCTCCGCGGTTGGCGGTCGTCCATTCCACCTCGATGCTACCTCCCGCGAGCCCCGCGCTCAGATTCTCGACCCTGAGGTCGGAATAGGCCGCTCGAGTGACTGCGAAGGTGGTGTCGGAGACGGTCACGTTGTCCGCCTCGAGGATGAACTCGGCGATGGCGTTGCCGGCGTCGGTCATGACGATGGTGTAGAACTCGCCTTCGATGCCCTCCGGCAGGCTCACCGTCTGGCTGACGGTGTACTCATCGAGCGATTCGAGCGCGCCGCTATGCGGGAACACCGCCAACTCAATGTCATTCAGGTCACCGTAAACAGCATCAGGCGAAATCACCAACCGGTCGGTCCAGGTGGCGCCCACGGTCCCCAATCCACCCACGTTCTTCACGGTGAAAGAAACAGCCACCGGATCGCCGCTTTCGAGACCGCTGCCCGACGGCGGCAGAAGACTGGTCACCTGCAGGTTCGGGAAAGCGACGCTGCCCGTGGGCATCACCTGCGTTTCGAGCACGTACCACTGCAGCAGACCGCCCTGGTTCGCCCCGCCTCGAACAACAGCATAGTAGCGGCCCGTGGTGTTGATACGCACCTCCGCAACCGAATCGAAGGGGCGTCCGCCCGGTGCTTCGACGACGTAGCCGTTGGCTGCATCGTGGAGGCTCACCACAGGCGCCAAGGTGCTGCCAGCGAAGAGCCGGGCGTTCAGGAACACCGTCTGGCCGCTCTCCAAAGTGCCCAAGTCGAAGTAGTCCAGATCTCCCGCCGTCCGGATGTAACCGACCGCGGCACCGCTCCTGGTGCCCCCGCCGCCGGTCAACGCCAGCGCCGACGCACTCCCGACCGAGCCGTTCTCCTCGTCCTCTTGCGCCACCTCCGGCGGCGTGAGCACCACCCGAATCTGGTATTCGCCCTGGTAATCGTGGTTGTAGCTCACCCGCACAAGATAGGTGCCGTCCCGCGGAATGGTGATCATACCCGATTGCCCCCAGCCGCGATAGTCCGGGTAGAAACCCTGGAGGTCCTGGCCGTCGATGGCTTCGATAAGGTAGTACAACTGGCTGGCGTTGGGCCGGCCCGGCACCTCCACCCCCACGACCAACCGCTCACCCGCTTTTGCGCTGAAGCTCCAGTAATCGTAATCGCCGGTGTTGCTCAGGTTGCCTTGACCCGCCGCAACCCGCACGCCATGCCCCACTGGATCGAAGGCCAGCCATTCGGTGTCGTTGCCAAGAAACACGCTGACCGTGTTGTTGCCGAAGTTCGCCGTGGCGATGTCCATCCGCCCGTCGTTGTTCCAATCGCCCGCCACCGAACTGATCGCGTTGCCGCCCGCCGGGTAGCTCACCGGGGCGCCGAACGTTCCGTCGCCCTTGTTGAAGATCACACCCAGTTGGCTGTTCCCGTAGTTGGACGCAAGCAAATCGGGCAGGCCGTCCGCGTTCAGATCAGCCGCGACGACGTGGTACGGATTCGATCCGCCGCTGGCATAATCGACCCTCGGCCCAAAGGTCCCGTCACCCGCACCCTTGAGCAGACTGACGGTCGAGCCCGAGTGATTGGCCACCGCCAGGTCCAAATGCCCGTCGCCGTCGAAATCGCCCACAGCCACCGCGTAAGGGCCGTTCGGCGTGGGATACTTCGCCGGAGCCGCAAAAGCGCCCAGGCCGTCGCCCAGCAGCACGCTCACGGTGTTCTCGTTGAGATTCACAACGGCGAGGTCCAGCGAGTCATTAGCGTCAAACCGGCCTGCGGCCAACCGCGCGGCGCCATCGCCCGACCTGTACGCCATAGGAATCGCGAACGTCCCGTCTCCGTTGCCGCAGAAGACGGTCACGTTGCCGCTGCCCCGGTTCGCCGTCGCCAGGTCGGCGTGGCCGTCTCCGTTGAAATCCGCGACAATGATCCCGTTGGGCTTCGATCCAACGGACAGAACCGCGGCATCGCCGAATGTCCCGTCGCCAACCCCCAGCCGCACAGTCACGCTGCCGCCGCTGTAATTCGCCACGGCTAAATCCAAATAGTCGTCATCGTTCAGGTACCCGAGCGCCAGGGCCACCGGATTGTTCCCCGCGCCGTAATTCACGGCGCCGCGGAACGTCCCGTCCCCATTCCCAAGCAGAACACTGGCGTTGTTCGAGCCCCAATTGGCGAGGACCAGGTCCTGATTGCCATCCGCATCGAGATCGCCTGCGGCTATCCCGTAAGGATTGCTGCCGACGCCGAAAGCGGCTGTGCCCACGAAGGACCCGTCAAAGGCGCCGTCCGCGTTTTGGCTCAATGACGTTGCGGTGGCGGCGCTGCCGTTGTTGCGGCCTTCAATCACAAAACCAGGCGGCGGCTGTATGACAAACGACCTCGTATAGGCCGCGGCCAAGCCGTTGCCGTTGCGGTCTTGAACATCCACCTGGATTCTGAACCGGTACGCCCCAGCCTGCAGGGGCCCATCTGTTACCGAGTAGCTCGCGCTCAGTCCACTGGCATACGCAGGGCTTGTTGTCACCGCGTAAAGAGCATCGTCCTCGTTGTCAAAAACCCCATCCAACCCCGCGCTCCGCAGTTCGTAGTTGGCCGCCTCGTTCACCGTCCCGGCGAGCATGTCCTCGCTGAATCTCACCGTGAAACGATCCACCACACCCGATCCTGTCGTCCCCTCGCCCGGCAGACTGCACGACACAATCGTCGGCGCCACACTGTCCTCCAACTCGATCCCCAGCACATACTGCGCAAGCAATCCGGCATTGGCCGTCGCCAGGACGCGCGCGTAATAGGTGCCATTCACCGCCACATCGTGTGTCAGCGAGGCCGGGCTGCCCACCTCCTCCGCCACCTTCGTCCCGTCCGCCAGAAAGATGGCCAACGTCCAGGAGAGGCTGCTCGATGCCGGCCTGGTGAGGGCCAGCGCGATCCGCGTCCCGACAGTCTGGTTGCCGAGCAGGTAATAATCGCCATTGGGATCTCCGACGCCGATGTACCCATGAACTCGGCCCGCCTGTTTCCCCCCCGCCAACTCGAGCACCGGCGCATCGGCCTGGCTGATCGCGTTGTTGTCCTCGCTCTCCATCTGCACCCCGCCCCGCGCCAACGTCACACGCAACCGGTACTCCCCCCAGTAATCGTGGTTGTAGCTCACCGCCACACTGTACGTCCCGTCCATCGGCAAACTCACAGGACTCGACTGCCCCCACCCGTTGTAGCTGTTCCCATAAAAATACGTCAGCCGCGTCCCGTCCGGCCTCAGAATGTCGTAAAATAACTGGCTCGCCCCAGGACTCCCAGGCACCTCCACCGCCACACTCAATATGTCCCCAGCCTTCCCGCTGAAACTCCAGTAGTCGTAATCCTCCCGGTTCTGCAAATTCCCTCGCCCCACCCCCGTCCACAGCATCCCAGGCGGATCCTCCACAAGCCGACGCTCCACTCCCCCAAGCCATACCGTCACGTACCTGCCGCTGCTCGATGTGTGGTTGCACGTCACCACGTCCGCCAACCCATCCCCATTCACATCCCCACTCACCACACCAATCGGATTGTACGACGCCTTATACGTCAGCACCCCACCCAGCACCCCACTCCCATCATTCTTGTACAACGCCAGCTCGTTGCCCGAGTACACCGCCACCGCCACGTCCGGACGCCCGTCCCCGCTCCAGTCCCCCAACGCCAAATGATACGGCTCGTTCCCCAATCCCCCATACACCACCGCCCCGCCAAACGTCCCATTGCCTTTCCCCTTGAGCACGCTCACACTCCGACCGTCATAGTCGAGCACCACCGCGTCCAACACCCCGTCCCCGTCCATATCCCCCAATCCCACATCCACCGGCCCGTCACCCGCCGCATACGCCACTGCCCCTGCAAAACTCCCAGCCCCATCGTTGAGCAGCACACTGATATTGTCCGACCCTCGATTCGCCGTCACAATGTCCAGGTCCCCATCCCCGTCCACGTCCCCCACCGCCAAACCCTGCGGATTGATCCCCACACCAAAATCCTGTCGCTCATACCCGCTGTCGTCCCCCTTGCGCCTCAAAACGCTCACGCTGCTGCTCGAATAGTTCGCCACCACAATCTCCGCTCGCCCATCCCCGTCCAAATCCGCCACCACCGCATCCCGCGGATTACTCCCCACCCCAAGGCTCGTCGCCATCCCAAAAGTCCCATCCCCCTCTCCCAACAGCACGTCCACATTCGAACTGGACCACTCCGCCACCACCACGTCCATATGCCCGTCCCCGTTCACATCCCCAACACCCACGCCAATCGGATTGCCCCAGCTCCCCACCCCGTAGGCCACCCCACTCCCAAACCTCCCGCCCCCATCCCCCAAAAATACACCCACACTGCGGCTCGAATAATTCGCCGTCACCAAGTCCAACTCCCCGTCCTCGTCGAAGTCACCCAGCCCCATGTCGTACGGATACCAACTACCCCCAGACCCGCCAAAGTATCCACCATAAACCACCGACCCGTCGGGCGTCCCCACAGCCTCCATGCTCAACGACGTCCCCTCTGCAATCCTCCCGTTGCTCCGGTTCTCCAACACGTAGCCAGAGACCCCACTCACCACAAACTGCCTCACATACTGCGCCCCCAGACGATTGTCCGATACATCCTGCAAACCCGTCCCGATCGTCAACCGATACGCACCCGCTTGCAGCGGCCCGTCCGTGATGAGGTAGCCGGCGCTCAATCCGCTCGAGTACCCAGGGCTTGTCGCCACCGCGTACACCGCGTCATCGCCTGTTCCAAAGACTCCGTCCACTCCCGAACTGCGCAGATCATAGTTCGCCCCTGCGTTCACCGTCCCGGCCTTCATGTCCTCGCTGAACACCACCGTGAACCGATCCACGATCCCAAAGCTCTCCGTCCCCTCGCCCGGCAAACTGCACGACACAATCGTCGGCGCCACACCGTCCTCCAACTCGATCGCCAACACGTACTGCGAGAGCAATCCCGCGCTGCCCGCCGCACGCACGCGCGCATAGTAGGCCCCATCGGCTTGCACCGTGTGCGCCAAAGCCGCCTGATCCGCCAACCCCTCCGCCACCTTCGTCCCGTCTCCCTTGTACACCTCCATCACCCACGACAACCCGCTGCTCAACGGCTTGGTCAGACCCAGCGTGATCCGCGTCCCCACCGTCTGGTTCCCCAAAAAGTAATAGTCCCCGTTCGAATCGCCCACCCCAACATACCCGGCAACCCGCCCCGTCCGCCTCCCCCCCGCCAACTCGAGCACCGGCGCATCGGCCTGGCTGATCGCGTTGTTGTCCTCGCTCTCCATCTGCACCCCGCCCCGCGCCAACGTCACGCGCAACCGGTACTCCCCCCAGTAATCGTGGTTGTAGCTCACCGCCACACTGTACGTCCCGTCCATCGGCAAACTCACAGGACTCGACTGCCCCCACCCGTTGTAGCTGTTCCCATAAAAATACGTCAGCCGCGTCCCGTCCGGCCTCAGAATGTCGTAAAATAACTGGCTCGCCCCAGGACTCCCAGGCACCTCCACCGCCACACTCAATATGTCCCCAGCCTTCCCGCTGAAACTCCAGTAGTCGTAATCCTCCCGGTTCTGCAAATTCCCTCGCCCCACCCCCGTCCACAGCATCCCAGGCGGATCCTCCACAAGCCGACGCTCCACTCCCCCAAGCCATACCGTCACGTACCTGCCGCTGCTCGATGTGTGGTTGCACGTCACCACGTCCGCCAACCCATCCCCATTCACATCCCCACTCACCACACCAATCGGATTGTACGACGCCTTATACGTCAGCACCCCACCCAGCACCCCACTCCCATCATTCTTGTACAACGCCAGCTCGTTGCCCGAGTACACCGCCACCGCCACGTCCGGACGCCCGTCCCCGCTCCAGTCCCCCAACGCCAAATGATACGGCTCGTTCCCCAATCCCCCATACACCACCGCCCCGCCAAACGTCCCATTGCCTTTCCCCTTGAGCACGCTCACACTCCGACCGTCATAGTCGAGCACCACCGCGTCCAACACCCCGTCCCCGTCCATATCCCCCAATCCCACATCCACCGGCCCGTCACCCGCCGCATACGCCACTGCCCCTGCAAAACTCCCAGCCCCATCGTTGAGCAGCACACTGATATTGTCCGACCCTCGATTCGCCGTCACAATGTCCAGGTCCCCATCCCCGTCCACGTCCCCCACCGCCAAACCCTGCGGATTGATCCCCACACCAAAATCCTGTCGCTCATACCCGCTGTCGTCCCCCTTGCGCCTCAAAACGCTCACGCTGCTGCTCGAATAGTTCGCCACCACAATCTCCGCTCGCCCATCCCCGTCCAAATCCGCCACCACCGCATCCCGCGGATTACTCCCCACCCCAAGGCTCGTCGCCATCCCAAAAGTCCCATCCCCCTCTCCCAACAGCACGTCCACATTCGAACTGGACCACTCCGCCACCACCACGTCCATATGCCCGTCCCCGTTCACATCCCCAACACCCACGCCAATCGGATTGCCCCAGCTCCCCACCCCGTAGGCCACCCCACTCCCAAACCTCCCGCCCCCATCCCCCAAAAATACACCCACACTGCGGCTCGAATAATTCGCCGTCACCAAGTCCAACTCCCCGTCCTCGTCGAAGTCACCCAGCCCCATGTCGTACGGATACCAACTACCCCCAGACCCGCCAAAGTATCCACCATAAACCACCGACCCGTCGGGCGTCCCCACAGCCTCCATGCTCAACGACGTCCCCTCTGCAATCCTCCCGTTGCTCCGGTTCTCGATGACGTAGAGGCCTTGCAAGGGCTCGATCGCGAACGAAAGCTCATGGGGGGCAGGCAGGCTGTTCCCAGCCCTGTCCTGCAAGCCCGTGCCCAGCGTAAGGCGGTGCGGTCCGGGTTGCAGCGGACCGTCGGCCACGGCGTAAACCGCTCTGACGCCGTTGGAATAGAGCGGGTTGGTCGAGAGGGAGTAAAGGACATCATCGACAGTGTCGAGTGCGCCGTCGGCCCCGGCCCAGCGCAGTTCGCAGTTGGCCATGGCGTTGACCGTTGATGGCATCATGTCCTCGCTGAAATCGACGGTGAAACCGTTGATGATGTCGGTGCTGGCTGAACCTTGACCGGGGAGACCGACAGCGACGACTTGAGGACTGACGGCGTCATTCACCGTCACGGTTAGGAGATACTGCGCCCGCAAACCGCGCTTGGCGGTCACGACGCGCACTAAATGTATCCCGCTCTCGGTCGCCGGATGAGTCGCCGTTCCTGATGTTTCGGTGACAAGTGGAGTCGGATTTCCGAGGCGTTCAATCGTGAGCGTGACGTCCCCCGCCGTGAGGGTGCTGCCTTCAGGGAAACTAAGCGTGCCCGTGATGGTGTTGCCCGCATTCACCGTGCCCATCGAGAAATAGTCCCCCGAAGAATCGGCCGTCGGCAAAGCCGCCCCGACGCGTCCGCTGATCACTCCGCCCGAGAGTTTAAGCGCCAAAGCACTGGCCGCGGCTTGGGTATCGTTGGCCTCGACTTCGAGTTGCATGCCCCGCGCCTGATCGACACGCATGGAATACGGCGAGGCGCCGTGCTCACTCCACACCCGCACATAGTAAGTGCCCGGCGACGGGATGACGGCGTCCTGAATCTGGCCCAGCGCCGACTCGCGTGTCTGGGGACTCACCACGTTGCTGTCGGCCGCGTTCCGGAGGTACACGTAAGGGTAGATGTTGCCGTTGGCTGTCTCGAGCCGGATCGTGACCCGATCCCCCGCCTCAGCATTGAACCGCCAGTAATCGACGTCGTCCGCAGCCTGGAATGTGCCCAACGCAAACGCCGTGCGGAAGCCGGACACGGGCGGCGTCTCGGTCATCGGCAGGGCAGTCGCGCCCATGAGCAGGTTGTTGTCCGTATTCTCGATCGCACCCACGTCCGGGTCTGTGATGGTGAAGATTCGCGCGAATGGCGACACTGGGGCGTTGGCGCCGTCCCGGAGTGTGGACTTGGTGAGAAACCGGTACTTGCCTGGCTGCAAGGGGTTTGGGCTCGTGGTGAAGCTGACCGTCTTCGTATTCGAAGCATAGCTGGGCGCCAAGGTGTACACGGTGTCGTCCGCACCGCCGAACTGACCGTCGGCTCCCGCGTTTCGGAGTTCGTAATTAAGCGCCGTCGTAGCGGAATCCACATTCAGAATCCGGGTCGTTGTGATGCTGAATCGGTCGATGGCGACGGCCCTGGTGGAGTCCTCGTCGGGCAGGCTTGCAGCCGTCACCTGCGTCGCAGGCAGATCAGCCGCAGCCCAAACGCTGACGTTGTCCAACCCCCACGATTCGTCATCCAGGCTCTGCAGTCCAGCCCCTTGAAAGGTGATCGCGACCGTCGTTCCTGTCGCGCTAAATGGGATTTCGATCGTGCGGTAGATCGACTCGTTCCATCCGCTGAAACCGTATTGGCCTTGGGCGTCAGGCGGGAGCGGATACGTATCGCTGTTCAGATCGAACTGGGAAAACGTGTGCAGGAAGACCTCGACGCCGTCCACCGTGATGCGAATCCGGTCGCCCGAAGTGGTGTTGCCGCCATCCCACGAGTCGATGATGTACAGATCGAACAGCAGCACGTAAGACCCGCCCGCAGTCAGACCACCGAGCGTGAGCGTCTGGCTCGAGTTGCCAAACCGCCCGCTGAACTGCGTGAACACGCCCGGATAGCTGTTGTCCGTGACGCTCGACGACCACTCGGGCCCCGCACCCGACTCGAAGTCCGCCGCGTAACCAGGCTTGGCGCCGGGATCGAAGTTCGCGCCCACGACATCCACCACGCCAACAACCACCAGTAAGCAAGCGGCCAGAGCGATCCACGGGCGAAGAAAGGAGCGCATCCGGTCAAAGAAAAACCCTCGCACAACAGGGGACAGGTGGAGCAGTCCGGTCGGACGGGAGCCGCCGAGAGTGGTGTTCATATGAGGCGGGAAGAGCGAAGTTCGCTCTACAGTGTCGTTTGCTTTACAATGCAAGCACTGCCCTTTTACTCCGATAAGCCGAAAAAGCAAGCGTTTTGTACACGGCGCCAAACCCTGCTATTTCACCTCCAGGTTCCAGATCCCCCCACGAGTGAGCGGGCCGCTTCACATGCCATGCCTCTTGCCTCCTTCGTGCCCTCCGTGCCCTTCGCGGTGCATTCCAATCGCCCCTGAACACCTTAGGGAATGATCGGGGGTTTCGGCCTCGCTGAAACCGATTCATTGTCCCCATGCGCATTGACATCGAAACAGAACAACGTCTCGTGATGCCGCAGGTACAACCGCCCCCTGTGGATGACAGGGTGGGTCCAGACGTCGTTTTGTCCTCCGGGAACCAACCTGAATCGGCCTTTGAACTCGAAGGCATGAGGCGTCGGCTCGAGCAACGCCATCTCGCCTTGTTCACTCAGACAATAGAGGCGTTGGTCGGCGTAGAGAACCGATCCCTTCGCCAGGGCGCTTGTCTCGTACCGCACGACACCGGTCCGCGCGTCGATGCAGGCCCATCCCTTGCGCCGCCTGTACCACGCCCCGTACAGGGCGTCGCCGACGTGCACCACGCCTCCCTGACATGTGTCCAACACTGTTGTCCACAAGAGATCGAGTCCCTGCCCGGAGTCTTCTGTGCGTACCTGATACAGCTTGGCGTCGGGGCTGTCGGGCGCCGTCACGAACACCGCATCGCCTACGAGGACCGGCGTCGATGCAATCACCTCGAATTGCGTCCGGAGGGGGCGCGTCCAAAGCAGTGCCCCGCGATCCGCATCCACTCCGAAGAGATGCCTCATGGAACATCCGATGACGAGGCGGCGATCGCCAAACCGGACCAGGATGGGCGAAGCGTAGCTGGCATTGTCGACCTGGCCTGCCGGCTCCTCCACGCGCTGGTGCCGAGGGTCCGACGAAGGACCAAGCCGGAGCGGTTCGGCCTTCCAAACCGTCTCGCCGCTGCGCACATCGAGCGCCACCATGAGGGCTTCGGCGCCGCCTGCCGTCACCAGCACATTCGAGCCGTCCACCAGCAGACACTCGCTCGTCGCCCAGGTCAGGTTCTTGCCCCCGTACCGCTCGAATAAATCGACCGCCCAGATCTCGCGACCTGTCTCGGCCTCGAATGCAGCCACCCGCCCGTGCGCGTTCAAATGAAACAGCCGCCCCTCGTGCCATGCCGCGCTCGCCCGCGCCCCCGGGTAAGGCCCAGGCCACGAACGTCCATTCGGTTTCTGCCAAAGCTGTCGACCGGTCAGGTCAAGCGCGAAGAGGCGCAGTTGGTCGCCGACATCGCCCGCGAGAAAGAGCCGATCGCCGACAATCACCGGGGCCGAGTATCCCCGGCCCAGGCCGTTGGTCTGCCAGACCAATCGCGGTCCGTCCGCAGGCCATTCCTCGAGCAATCCGACCTCGTCGCAGATGCCGTCGCGTCGCGGCCCGCGCCACTGCGGCCAACCCGGTGCAGGCGAAGCGATCAACTGCGGCTGCGGCTGCGAAGCGGCGATGCCCCCCGCGGCCTCCACGCACACGGAGCTACTGAGACCGTGCGCAAAAGCCATCGCCAACCAGGCCATTCGTCGCCTGGGTCGCGCGACTGCAGAACTGGCGCGGACGACTTCACGCCAAGACGCCAAGACGCGAACTAAAAGAAGCTCTCGCGAGATCATCTGTGGCCGAAGCCTAGCGCGGACTGGCTGCGGCGCAACCCCTCGATGACTGTCACCGTCCCGATTTGAACCACGGAGGCACAGAGCGCGCGGAGAAGGCCAATATCCGGCTCAGCTTCAACCGGCCTTCTCTGTGTGCTATGCGTCTCGGTGGTCAACCCCCCATCTCCCAGCACCGATCTCCCATCTCCGGCCTGAACGGTTGGCCCTGGATTTCGGCAGCCTTTCCGGCTAAACTGCGGCCCATGTTCGATTCGCTGACGAGCAAGCTGCAAGATGTCTTCCGCGACCTGCGCGGATTGGGCCGCATTTCGGAGACGAACGTGTCCGAATCGCTGCGCGAGGTGCGCTTGGCGCTGTTGGACGCCGATGTGAATTTCAAAGTGGCCCGCGACTTCATCGAGCGGGTCAGGGAGAAGGCGATCGGGCAGGAAGTGATTCGGAGCATTCAGCCGGGCCAACAGATCATCAAGATTATCCACGACGAACTGGTGGCGCTGCTGGGGTCTGAAAACGCGAGCCTCGATCTGGGCGGTTCGCCCGCCTGCATTCTGATGGTGGGCCTCCACGGATCGGGCAAAACGACATCGAGCGGCAAGCTTGCGCGGATGCTCGAAAAGCAGGGCCGCGCGCCGCTGCTGATTGCCGCCGACGTCTACCGCCCCGCGGCCATGGACCAACTGGCCACGCTCGGCGAGCAACTGGGCGTGCCGGTGTTCGTACAGAAAGAGGAAAAGGACGTGGTGCGCATTGCGCGGGCGGCGCTTGTTTTCGCCGTGGCCAATCAGCGTAATGTGCTGATCTTCGACACCGCCGGACGCCTCCAGATCGATGAACCGCTGGTCCAGGAACTGGTCCGGCTGCGCGACGAGGTGCATCCGCGCGAGATTCTGCTGGTCCTGGACGCCGCCACGGGACAGGAAGCCGTCAATGTGGCCACACATTTCGACCAGGCCCTTGGCATGACGGGCGCCGTTCTGACGAAGCTCGACGGCGACGCCCGGGGCGGCGCGGCGCTGAGCTTCAAGGCCGTCGTCGGAAAGCCGATCAAGCTCATGGGCGTGGGGGAGAAACTCGAGGATTTTGAGCCGTTCCATCCCGAGCGCATGGCCCAACGCATCCTGGGCATGGGTGATGTCGTCAGCCTGGTCGAGAAAGCGGCCGAGGCGGTCGATGTCGAAGAAGCCATGCGCATCGAGGAACGGATGCGCAAGGGCCAATTCACTCTCCAGGATTTCCTCGATCAACTCCGACAGATGAAGAAACTGGGGCCGATCGAGACTATTGTCGGCCTGTTGCCCGGCGGTGGCGACATGCTCAAGGGCGCGGACCTGGCCAAGGGCGAGCGCGAGTTCCGGCGCATGGAGGGGATCATCTGCAGCATGACACCGCAGGAACGGCGCAGTCCGAACATCCTCAACGCCAAACGCCGCGTGCGCATCGCCAACGGCAGCGGCGTCAAGGTGTCCGAGGTGAACAACCTGCTCAACCGGTTCAATCAGATGCAGCAGATGATGAAGAAAATGGGCAAGTTCAAAAAGATGATGGCGCGCATGGGCGGCGCGCCCTTGCCCGGAATGTTCCCGCGTTAGAAGCCCGAACCCGGTTAGCCTCCGCCGACTCGAGCCACAGCGGCCTGCAACCGCACAAGGTCGGGGGTCGAGTTGATGCCGCGCACCACTACGCCTGTATCGAGGTCTTGGTCGGTGGTCAGGAAACGCCACTTCCAGACCTCGGCATGCCCATCGGCAAACGACAACTCGCCGGCCTTGCCGTGCCGGATCGTCGGCGAGTTCTGCCAAATCAGAACACCGGGCGCTTTGGTCGCAAAGTACCCATCGTCGATGGTCAGGTAGCTCTCCTCGATAAAGACAAACGCCTCGGAGGGTGACGGCACCGTGATGTCGGTCATCTTCTTGCGCGGGGGATAGAGGATGGGGCCGGACGGGTTGAGAACCCAATTCTGATCTGTGTGACCTCCCATTCGACCGCACATCGAGTAGCTGCGGACCCGGCGTTTTCCGCGCAGGGCCGCCGCGATGTCGGGCGGCATTTTGGTATCGACAGGACACCGATAAATCTCGGGAGAACTGTTGTAGGGATAGAGCTTGCCGTTGATGATATCGAGCAAGTTGGTCGCGCCGGGCATGGCACTCACTCCGCCGCCGATCCAGGCATTAGTGTCGGCCAGAGTGTTGAGGACCAATGTGTCGTTGTGATCGCCGGCGTACATGGTCCAGGCGAGTGTCAACTGCTTGAGATTGCTCAGGCAATTGATGTTGTGCGCCTTGGCTTTGGCTCGGGCCAGCGCCGGCAACAACATCCCCGCCAGAATCGCGATGATGGCAATCACCACCAAAAGCTCGATCAAAGTGAAACCGGCCCGCATTCGAGAGCGGCTAGACAAACCTGAGGTTAATGCGCGCATAATAATGTCTCGTCTACAGGTTCATTTGAGCAGTTTTGAGGCCACCGTAAGACTCCCGTCCGCTGTCGTCAAGCACCCTGGTTGATCGTTGAGCATTGAGCGTTGAGCGCTTCTGTCTTTCACGCCCCTCATCGGTTTGAGACGATGCCGGGCTAACCCGCATATTACACCCCGTCAGTGCACAGACCCTAAGCCATCGCGCGCCCGATCGAGTTCCACCATGCATCGTGCAGTTCGCTCAGAGCCCAACTCCACTCGCATCGAGCGGTCCGAACCGTCAGCCGGTCCCCCCCCACCCATCCCAGATGCAATGCGGCCACGCCAAGCAACCGCGCCCGTTCGAGGACCTTGGCGACGTGCAATCGATGCGTGGTGATGACCACGCGGTTCTGCGTCTCGCCGAAAAGCAGGGCATCGAGACGAATCGGGGGCGCCTCTGTCGAGCCTTCCACCGCTCCGCTGGCCGCTGCAAGGGACGACAGATCAATGGATGCTCCCATGAGACGCGGGGTTTCGCGAACGACCTGTTGGCTGACGCAGCATTCGGCCAGGCAAACAGCCAGCCCGCCCTCGCTGCAGTCGTGGGCGCTCTTGACCGACCCGGAGCAAATCAGGCCGCGCAACGCGTCGTGCAGTGTTTGGGCCGCCCGGAGATCACAGCGGGGCGGACGTCCACTCTTCTGGCCGTGCACAACCTGGAGAAAAGCGCTGCCACCCAAGCCTTGAAGCGGATCGGCGGCATCGCACGGCTCTCCCAACAAAATGACCGCGTCGTCCTCGTCTTTGAACCATTGCGTGGCGATGTGCTCCGGCTGATCGATCAGCCCCACCATCGCGATGGTCGGGGTGGGGTCCACAGGTCCGTCGGGGACCCGGTTGTACAGGCTGCAGTTGCCGCCGGTGATCGGGATTTGGAAGATGCGACATGCCTCGCCCAATCCGCGGACGCTCTCGCGCAGTTGCCAGAACAACCCGGGATCGCGCGGATTGGCCGCATTGAGATTGTCGGTCACTCCCACCGGACGCGCCCCCGAGCACGCCAGGTTGCGCGCCGCCTCGGCCACGGCGATCTTCCCGCCTTCGTACGGATCGAGGAAGACATAGGTTCCATTGCAGTCGACGGTAAGGGCGACGAGCTTCTCAGGCACGGACGGCGCCGGAGCCGGCCCCGCGCCGCCCGCCCCGGCGGGCGGAGGCGGGACCGAGTCGGCCTTGATCCGGATCACCGCGGCGTCGCTACCCGGGCAAACGACCGAGCCGTCGCGGACCATGTGATCGTACTGGCGATAGGTCCAGTTCTTGGACGCGATGGTCGACCACGACAGCAGCGAGATCAGTTGCGGCGCCGGATCAGCGGTGTCCGGGATGCCATCGAGCGTGAATGCGCGGACGGACTCGAGGTAGCGGGGCTCCCGAACCTCGCGTTCGTACACGGGCGATTCGTCCGCAATTTGTCGCGTCGGGATGTCGGCCACGACTTGCCCCTGCCACCGAACCACCAAGCGCCCGGTGTCGGTGACCGTCCCGATCTCCGCCCATGGCAAATCCCACTTGTCGAAGATGCGCTTCACCTCGGCGTCGCGACCCTGCCGCACGATGATCAGCATGCGCTCCTGCGATTCGCTGAGCATGATCTCGTAGGGCGACATGTTCGGGGCGCGCTGAGGGACCTTGGCCAGTTCGATCTCGATGCCCGTGCCCGCGCGGGCGGCTGTCTCGCAGGTCGAGCAGGTCAGCCCCGCCGCGCCCATGTCCTGGATGCCGGCCACGGCGCCCGTCGCCAGCAACTCGAGACAGGCCTCGCAGACCAGCTTCTCCATGAAAGAATCCCTCACCTGAACCGCCACCCGCTGCTGTTCGGCCGACTTCTCGGTCAGGGCTTGCGACGCAAACGCCGCCCCGGCCAAACCGTCCCGGCCCGTAGCGGGTCCGACATAGAACACCGGGTTACCCACCCCGCTGGCGCATCCGCGGGCGATCTGCAGGGTTCGAAGGAGCTGTCGCGTGTTCCTGTAGGAGCAATGCTCGCTCCACATCATCGAAAAGATGCCCAGCTCGGTGTAGGTTGGAACGCGTCCCAGGACGCGCTGAATCCGTTCGTAGTCGTCGTCCGTGAGATTGTGATATCGCGCCAATTCGAGTGTGACAGGCGGTTCGTTTCCGGGGTGGTCATTCATACCTGCATTCCAAACGGGCCGGGAGCATGAAGGCACATCCCATCGGACACAAGAAAATGCGCTGACCGCGCATATTCCTTGGGGTCTGTGCAATAATTACTTCCGGAACTAATTTTTGCACAGACCCTTAGCGCGGCAAAGCCACGCTAAACGTCCGGGCTAAGGCTTACACTGCCAATTACCTGGGACGCTCGGCATCACGAACCGCTTTGGCTCGGCAACACTCGAAGCGAGGGCGAATGACTTCGACTCGCTCATCGGCAAGTTCCTCGAAAACAGTTTCAATCTGAGCGGTCTGAACCAGACCATGTCGCAACATGACCGTGACGAACGACAGGTCTTTCTCTCGGCCAGCGGCAAGTTTGCTGATGGCCAGATCGACCGGACTGAGGCAGAGCCCAGTAATGCCGCGGGTATTCTCATTCTGCACCGGAACCAGGCGGTCTCGCCAACGGGCCGGCAGCACTGCCGTCTCCGGGCCGACGCCGTGCGCGTAGTACCCGAACGTCTCGTGGAACGGAGATTTCTCCCCAATCGAACCGTCAATCAGGTCCGCCTTCTCCGGCGCGTCCAGCGGGTAAGTAGCCGCCTCCGCTGAGACTGTCAGTTCCGCGGGCGCATCGGGGTAGCTGCCCAGGATCGCCTGGCTGCCGATGATAAGGAGCCGCTGCGCGTCGGCGATGTTGCCCGCCGCCCGGATGATATGCTCGAGGTCAGCGCGTTTCACGGGCAGCGCGGTATATCTCCCAACGTTCCTGCGGCGTCAGGATGCCACAAAAAGGGTCGCTCTGCCGCAGCCGGCGCCCCAACTCCGACTCGTCCAGGAGCAAGCCCCGAACATCCTCCCACGGCCGCTCCAGAATGTGGAGCCACTCTCGGAACGCTGGGAGCGGCCGCTGCTCGACCCAACGCCGGCACGTGGCTTTCGCCCTGGCCAGCCCTGCCCGCGTTGGGTCGCGATCGATCTTGTCCACGATCGCGCGGGCCATGGCCAAGCTGCGTCGGTCGATTTCCTGGTGCGTTCTCACGGTGCCAACGGCAATAGTCCTACCAGCCCCCGAAATTGGATTCAAATGCGAACTTGACGGGAACTTGGCGACCGTGCTCGAGCCGTGCCCGTTGCGGCGGCGCCCAAGTCGCGCCCTCTTCCCATTGTCCGTCAACGACGAGCTTTCCGCCAACAACGGCACGAGCTGAAAAGAGTATCCTTGACCCTTGGAACGGAAGAGACAGACTCACCCGATCGACAACATCTCTCACCGGTCAGGAATTCCGGGCACACCCTGACCACGTCGGAAGGACAAACGCCTATGATCAACAGACGACGCTTCCTGAGCACTGTCGGCACTGTCGGCTCGGCCGCTCTGTTCAGTCCGTGCGATGTTCTGCGCGCGCGGCTTATGGCGGCAACCCCGTTCTTCGGACTCCACCCCTTCATCGACGCCCATCCCGAAGCGGTTTTCATCAAGAGGACCAGGGTCCCTCACAAGACCGACGCCGCAGCCAAGCAGCAGGAGGGATACGAACTGGCTACGGAGATTTTCATGCTGCGCGAGACCCCGGGCATCCCGCTCTCGCACCGGATCGCGATCAAACCGAACCTCACCTGTACGAGCGGCACTGGCGGAACCGAGGCGGGCATGGGGATCATCACCGACAGCGCCTTTGTGGAGGGAATTATCGGAGGCATCAAGCACGTCGGCTTTCCGGCCAGTCGCATCTATCTGCGAGAGGGCAATTGGCTGGGAGACGGCTACTGTCCAAGGGAGAGCACGGTCGGCGGATACCTGGACGTTGCGGCGCGCACGGGCGTGCATCTGACTGATTTCGATTCCGGACGCCAAGCTCATGAGCTGTCCCGGGAAACGCTGCAGGAAGGCTCGGAAGTGACCTGGGTGGATTGCCGCGATGGCGTGGTCTTCCGACGCATCGGCTACGTTGCCCCCATCAATCAGCCGGACACCTGGCTGCTGAACATCGCCAAGTTCAAGACGCACGGAATGGGCATGACGCTGTGCTGCAAGAATCATCAGGGTTCGTGCATCCATCCGCACATCCACTTCTGCGAAGGAGTGGCCAACACCTTGCGACATCCTGAGGACGTCCTTCAGGATTTCCAGCCGGACCTCGATGCCCATGTCCAGGAACTGCATGCCCAACACGTGGCGCGAGGCGTGGCGCGCTGGGACCGACCCGGCACGACTTGGAACAGCGGCTATGGCATGGAGATGTGGGCCCAGCGCACTCTAGACAACTTGTCCGTGACCGACACGGGCTTCTGCATCATTGAAGGGATCTACGGACGCAACGGCAACGGCTTCACCAAAGGACCCGGCCCCAACGACACTGCGGAGGACTTCCTCACCAATATCCTCATCTTCGGCAAAGACCCGGTCCGGGTGGACATCATCGGCACCTGGTTGTCAGGGCATGAACCGGGGAACTTCGGCCTCTTCCACGCCGCACTGGATCGTGGTCTGTCCAATGTCCTGGATCCTCGCGATATCCCGCTCTACCTCTGGAACAGCGGCACACCCACCCTCAGCCTTCTGGCTGAGTTCGAGCGGACGCCCCTGCTGACCTATTACCTGCGCCGCGACTACCCGGGCTCATCCACATACGAGCCGTACTATCACCTCGTCGATGAGCCGTTCGATTACTCGCCCTACCACCTGGGATTGCCTGTCCCCGACCCTGTCGCTGACCTCAAGGTCTCGGCCAGCGGCCGCACCGTCCTGTTGAACTGGTCCAAAGCCAATCGCGCCAACGCGTACCGCGTCGAATACAACTCGGACCTGGGTACGGGCGGGGCTTGGAAGTCCCTGGCAATCACGAGCGAAAACTCGATCGCCGACGCGATGATCGAGGGCGAAACCCGGCGATTCTACAGGATCGTGTCTCTGCCATAGCCCGAAAACCTCATCCCGGGACAACTACATCGCTTGCCGGACTGGCCCGCGTGTCTCTGGAACTTGTGACTTCCGCTGCATGAACGCCTGCGGCTTTTCGCCGGACAGTCGGTCATTGGCGGTGGCTGGCCTCTCGAGTCTGACATTCCATCGTGCTCCGGATTAGGGCGAGCCGGTCGCGCCTGACGTTGCCACAGCGGCACTGGTGGCGCATGATCACCCCCGCATCGGTTTCGACCGAGCAAATATGCGTTGCACCATATCCATGTTGCTTGCCGGGTTGGCCCTTGCACCCGGGTGTTGGCCGGTCTCTGCGGCGGCACCGACGCCCCTTCGTCTGGCTGGGAGTTTCGTGCAGTATCAGAGTGAGCTTCAAACCTGGGCCCCGGAAACGTGGCATGCCGTTCTTGACCGGATGCGGGATCTCCGGCTGAACACCATCATTATCCAGATGCTCGAGCGGGAGAATCATGATGGCACGACGCATTCCTTCATTGGCTCCTCCGGCCTGCGTGACGCGACCGAGATCATTCTCGACTACGCCGACGCCCATGATTTCGAGGTCTATCTCGGGCTGTACCTGCCGAATTGGAACCACGACATGACGGGGGGCGAGTTCCTGGCTCAAACCCAGGGGAGAATGGCGTCCACCGCGCAACGCGCCTGGGCGCGCTACCAGGCCGGCCTCCCGCACCGCTCGTTTGCCGGCTGGTACATTCCTTATGAACCCTGGACGGCGGACTACCAGCCGGCCGAAGTCGCGCGGCTGAAGTCGTTCTTCCGCGGCATCGCCGCCGCCTGCGCGGTCATTTCGGGGGACGCGCCGCTGGCAATCTCGCCATTCATCAGCAACCAGCGCCCGTCTCCCTGCCGAGTCGAGAAGGTCTACCGGGAGTTGCTCGACCAAACCGGCATCGGTCTCCTCCTGTTGCAAGACAGCGTGGGCGCGCAGCAATGGGAGACCGACATTGTGCAACGCGTGGCGCCCTATGCCCAGGCCTTCAAGAACGCCTGCGACGCCGCAGGCGTCCGGTTTTGGGCGAATCTCGAATCCTTCCGGATTTCGGACGGCGTGTACATGCCATGCGATGCGCTCCGCCTGCGAAGACAATTCGACGCCACCGCCCCTTACGTCGAGCGCTTCGTGACGTTTGACTTCCTGCACTACATGAATCCGGTTGCTTTTCTCAGCCACTGGAACCAGGCGCGGCGCGAGGGCATGCAGAGATTGTACGCGGATTACCAGACTGCCTTTGTGAGTGCGGACTACGATCCCTGGGCGTCTCCGACAATCGCCGCCCGCCTCCGCGGCGAGCAGTTGACGCTGATCTGGGAGGGAAACGCTGGGGATCGGTTTCAACTGCAGTCCATGACCGATCTTCTCGGTGTGTGGACGCCCGTCGATGCACCGATCACAACGAATCAGACGGGCGCGTTCCTGGCGGACACCTCTCCCGCGCCGCACCGGACCCGTTTCTACCGAGTGCAGCGGCTGTCGCGTCTGGAAATGGCCGATTCGATGCGCTGGGTGCCGGCCGGGGAGTTTGTCATGGGCACGCCCGCAGAAGACACGAATCGCACAGCGGGCGAGTTGGGTCAGTTTCGGGCGGGCTTCACACGCGGCTTTTGGATCAGCCGCCACGAGGTCACGCAGTCCGAATACCAAAACCTGATGTGCACAAATCCCGCCGCGTACGCCACGAATCTCGACTGTCCTGTCGAGCGGGTTTCATGGCACGAGGCGATGGATTACTGCGCACGGCTCACGCAGCAGGAGCGGCAGGCCGGGCGCTTGCCGGACGGCTTCATCTACCGGCTGCCTTCCGAGGCGGAATGGGAGTACGCCGCGCGCGCCGGCACGAGCAGTGCGTTCTGCTATGGTGACGACCCGGCGCTGCTTGGCGCGTACGGCTGGCACAGCGGCAACAGCGGATTGCGCCCGCACCCGGTTGGCGAACTCGCCCCCAATTCCTGGGGACTCGAGGACGTCCACGGAAACGTCTTCGAATGGTGTTGGGACTGGATCGAGTCTTCGCCCCCTGAGCCGGTGGCGGACCTGATCGGCACGATCACTGGTCCGACTCGCGCTGTCCGCGGAGGCGGCTGGTCCTTTCCGTGGGTGAACTGCCGCTGCAGTTGGCGCGCCGGCTATCCACCGGTGGCACGCCATTCATTTCTCGGTTTTCGCGTGGTCTTGGCCCAGCCATCCTTGTGAACCCGGTGCGCCGCCCATGAACAGGCGCGAAGAACGAACCGGGCCGGGACATTGATATCCCGGCCCGGCCAACCTGGATTCCTCACCGAGAAGGACTACTCGATTCGCACGCGATAGTACTTGGCGGCCCCGCCGATGGCGACCGTCCAGGGGGACGTCGCCGCCGTCAGATCAGCGAACGCGCCGTCGATGCGGTCGGCCTGTTGCAGCGTGCCAAAGGGCCAGGCGAGGACGATGCTGTCCCCGGACCTCTCGATGCTGAGCTTCACGCTGGCGCTCGAGTGGGCGCGAATCTGGTCGGGCGAGAGTGCCTTGCGGTAGAAGGCCACCTCGTCGATCGCGCCTTCAAAACCGGCGCCGTTGCCGTCAAAGCGGAATCCCAGGCTGGTAAATCCATCCCCATTCGGAACGAAAGCGGGGTAGGCCTGCGTTGCGATGGGGTCTCCATTCAGATAGGTGTGAAAGAGGGCGCCGTCGTAAGTCAAGACGGCATGATACCAGGTGCCGGCCTCGACCGGGCCGCCGCCGCCCAGCCACTTCCCGTCCCACCCTCGGCTGAACAGCACCCAGGAAAGCGTGTCGTCGGGCATATGATACAGCAGCCAGCCGTTCGGACCGTTCCAATTGGGGCCGGCGCCCTCGGACGAAATGACGTTGCGGAAATCGGGGCCCGGGTTGAGCGAGGCGGGTTGGAACCATAACTCGACGGTGAACGGCCCGTGCGGGTTGAGTTCGAGCGCCCAGGGAATCTGGACATGGGCCTTGCCGGTGACGGCGACGGCCGGGTTGGTTTCCTGCGGAATGCCCGGGGCAACCCCGTAGGTGATCGCCCCTGACCCGAGCGTGTATTGCCCATCGAAGCTGCCGGCAGCGTCCACCGCTGTCACACTCGCATCGGCCTCGTCCAGGCGCCAGAATGCGACCGGGTCATCCGCCATCACCACGCGGGCATAGCCGTCCACGGGCACCGGCACAGCCCGCGGAACCACGGTGAGCACGGCCGGGTCCGTCTCGACGCTCATCCAGGGGTTGGTGATCTTGGCGGAGTAGGTCGTCTGATCATCGGCGAGCTGGATGCTCGACAGCCACAAGGTTTGGTCCGTCGCGCCTGGAATCGGGTCGGCCGCCTTGTACCACTGGTAAGTGACGGGCAGCGCGCCGCCGGACACGGCGATGAAAGCCGCCTTGCTCCCGGCTGTGCGGGTGATCGAGGCGGGTTGCGACTCGACGGTCAGATCCGTCATGACGGTGAGGGTGGCGGGGGCGCTTGTGGCTGAGCCGTAGGGGTTGGTGACCACCACCTTGTAGGTCGCGCCGTTGTCGGCATACGCGCAGGTGAAAGAGAGGATGTCGTTGGTCGCTCCGTCGATCGGCGAGTCGTTCCTGTGCCATTGATAGGCCAGAGGCGAGGTTCCATCGGCGTTGACGGCAAAGGTGGCGATGCGGCCGGCATAGGCGGAGGTGGACGCGGGACCTTGAACAATCGACGCCGGAACCGGCGGGAGGGCGATGTTGGCGCGGCCCACCTCGTGATGCAGCCGAACCTGGTCCGCCGTGAGGGCACTCGAGTAGATGGCGACCTCGTCAATGTTGCCATCGAAAAACTCCTCGTTGATGGCAGGGTTGCCACCCAGGCACAAGGGCCCGCCGAGGTTGATCGACGGGACGGTCCCGGTCGAGGTCCATTGCTGCTCGCCATTGCCATAGAATCGAACCGTTGTGCCGTCGTAGGTGACCACCAGGTGCGCCCATTCGTTCTTGGCGATGTTGCCGCCGGCCATGTAAATGCCGCCCCCATTCTGGACGTAAATCCAGCGAGGCGTCGTCCCGGCCTCCTGGCGGAACCACCAGCCATCGGAGTAGCTGCTCACATTGCCGGCAATGCACCGCACCCCGGCAGCCCAACTGGTCGCCCGCGCCCAAAGCTCCACCGTGAATGGACCTTCCGGGTTCAGTTCCGGCGCATAGGGCACCTGGATGTGCGATTTCTGGGGGGTTCCGCCATCGGGAGTGTAGACGTGAAATCCAGCCGAACGGACGTCGATGCCAGCCTGCTCGAACTTCGGGAAGGCGGCGAAATCATCGTAGATCACGTCTCCCTGATATGCATCGGGGTTGACAGCATTGGTGATGGTGTACGTGTCGGCCGGATCTTCGAGCCGATAGTAGACGACCGGATTGTCGGCCAGAACGGTCTCGGCATACGAGGCGGCCTGGGGCGCGGGACAGTGCAGCAGCGCGCCGGCGGCGATAAGCGCCAGGACGCCGCGCTGAACGGGGAAGGAACAGTCAGTTTTCATTGAATCCGTGTGGTGTGTTGCTGTTGCAGCTCTGCCGACCATGGGCATGCATTCTGAGGACACTGTAGGACGCGCCAGAGGGACGTCAACGAAATACCCGGCGGTTTCGGGCTTGTTTTGGCGCGGGGCTTTGATACCAAGGCGTCCGCATGACACGGGCGACGCAATTCAAATTGGGCGTTTTGGGTTCGGGCAAGGGCTCGAACTTCGTGGCGATTGCCGACGCCTGTGCTGCGGGGCGCGTCCCGGCCACGATCGAACTGGTGCTCAGCGACCTGCCGGAGGCAGGCATCCTGGATCGGGCGCGCGAGCGGGGGATTCGCGCCGAGCACCTCGCGCCGGGGCGCTATCGGACGCGCCTGGATGAGGCGGCCGAGCGGGCCTACGTGGCGGGCTTGCAGGAAGCCGGCGTGGATCTGGTTGTGCTGGCCGGTTTCATGCGCATCCTCAAAGGCGATTTTCTCGGCGCTTTTCCGGGCCGAGTCGTCAACATTCATCCCTCTTTGCTGCCGGCCTTTCCCGGTCTCGAAGCCTGGAAGCAGGCGCTCGATCACGGGGTGAAGGTGACAGGAGTCACGGTCCACCTTGTAGACGCGGGTGTCGACACCGGCCCGATTCTGGCCCAGGCGCCGGTCCTGGTGCGGGACGACGACACGCCGGAGACGCTCCACGCACGCATTCAGGAAGTGGAGCATCGGCTCTACCCCGCCACCATCGCCAGGTGGCTCACCGATACATTCGGTGCTTGCGCCCGCGGGCCCAACTTGGAGGAATAGCGGGCCGCGCGCCCGGAACCGGGACGCCGCGGGGCGACCCCGGCATGGGGGGAAAAGAAGGTCCCGACGGGCTTTTGTGGTTTGTGTATTCATGAAGAGCGAGAGAAAGCGACAGCCGAAGAAACCGATACTGCGATTGGGATTGCCCAAGGGCAGTCTGCAAACGGCCACCATCGAGAAGATGGGCAAGGCGGGGTACAACATCACCCTGAGCAGCCGCTCCTACGTTCCGTACGTGGACGATGACGAACTCGAGATCCGGTTTATCCGGGCACAGGAGGTCAGCCGTTACGTCGAGCATGGGCATTTGGATGCCGGCCTGACGGGATACGATTGGATCCAGGAGAACGGGTCGAGCGTGCACGAGGTGGGGGAGTTCCTGTTCAGCAAGGCGACCCGCCAGTCGGCCCGCTGGGTCCTGGCCGTGCCGGAAGCCTCACCGATCCGATCGGTCATGGATCTCGAAGGGCGCCGCATCGCGACCGAGGTCGTCAATATCACCAAGCGCTATCTGCGCCGGCACGGCGTCAAGGCCCAGGTCGAGTTTTCGTGGGGCGCCACCGAGGTCAAGGCGCACGAGATGGTCGACGCGGTTGTGGACATCACGGAGACGGGGGCGTCGCTGCGGGCCAACAAGCTGCGCATCGTGGATACACTGTTGGTCTCGACGCCGCGGTTGATCGCCAATCACGCCGCATGGCGGGACACCTGGAAGCGGCGCAAGATCGAGACGCTGGCCCTGCTCCTCCGGGGCGCCCTTGAAGCGGAGACGATGGTGGGCCTGAAAATGAACGTGACCCGCCAGAACCTCGATTCATTGCTGCGCACCCTGCCCGCCCTGCGCAATCCGACCGTCTCGGCCCTGAGCCACGAAGGGTGGGTGGCCGTCGAGACCGTGATCGAAGAACGGGTGGTGCGCGAGTTGATCCCCCGATTGAAAGCGGCGGGTGCGGAAGGGATTATTGAATATCCATTGAACAAGGTGGTATACTGAGCGGCGGAAACAAACGACTGTTATGGGTTCACTGAAGAAACGGCGGAAAGCAAAGATCAATAAACACAAACGGCGCAAGAAGCTGCGCGCGCATCGTCACAAGAAGCGCACCTGGCAGAAATAGGCCTCCCGGCGCCGTCGGATCGCATTCCTATCACAGGGCGCAGCCACCCCCCCTCACGGGTGCGCTGCGCTCTCGCTGCTCATGCCCGGGCCAGACCATTCGAAGCGCCTCAAAGGGGCTCCGCCCCTGCTCCTGTTGCTCGCCCTCGCCCTAGGTGTCGCCGACGGCGGCTGCGCCCGAGGGTGGCGCTCGTCCAAAGTTCCCCCTCCGCATTCAGCCCGGGGAACCGAGGCGATCCCGCCCGCGTCAACGCCGGCGGAGCCCGAGGAGTTCAAGAGGCGCGTCGACGCCCACGCGCATTTCGCGGCCGGGATCGTGCACGATGTGCGCGGTGAAACGACCCAGGCTCTCGATCAGTTTGCCCTCGCGGCGACCGCCGATCCGTCCAATGAACAATTGGTAATGGAGCTGGCGCACCGCTGGCTCCAGCAGCAGCAGGCCGCCCGCGCGGTCGAGTTGCTCTCGCGCAGTGCAGCCCGGCCCGAGGCCTCCGGTTTGATTCATGGTTGGCTGGGAATGGCCCTGGCCCAGGAAGGCAAGACCAACAGCGCTCTCTCCGCCTTCCGAGCCGCCGTCAGGAAAGACCCCGAATCGCTGATGGGTTACCAGGGACTGGCCCAGGCTCATCTCAACGCCCGCCAGGTCCCCGAAGCGCTCAAGGTGCTCGATCAGGCCGCCGGACGCACCAACGCGTCGCCGGTTCTGCTCGTCGGTCTGGCCGAGTTCGTCGCCCTTGCCGGCCGATCCAAGTCGATCCCGTCCGAGGAGGCGCGGACGCGCGTGTTGAATTGGCTCGAACAGGCGGCCCGGTCGGCTCCGACGCAGGCCCTGGTGCTCCAACGGATGGCGGAGACCTACAAGGCTGTCGGCGAACTGTCCCGCGCGGCCGCCCTCTACGAGGAGCTGATCGAACGCCACGCCGGCAGCAATCCGGCCTTCGGACAACTGCTTCGCGAGCAGTTGGTGCGGCTTTATCTGGCCGAGGGCAACAAGGAAAAAGCGGCGGTGCAGCTCAAAGCGATCCTGCACGACACCCCGACGGCGCCCAAGGCCCACCTGCTCCTGGGTGCCATCGCCGCGGAGGACAAGCGGTATGCGGAAGCCGCGGATGCCTATGCAAAGGCGATTCTGCTCGATGCGGATCTGGAACCGGCCTACTACGAGTTGGCCGCCATGCGGCTGGTGCTGGGCGAACCCGACCAAGCCCTGGCCACTCTCACGCAGGCCCGGACCAGGTTCGGCGCGAACTTCCTGGTCGACTTCTACTCGGGATTGGCGCTGGCCGTCCGCAAGGAATACGCCGAGGCACTCAAGCACTACACCTCCGCGGAAATCCAGGCTCGGGCATCGGAGCCTTCGCGCCTCAATCACGTTTTTTACTTCCAGCTCGGGTCGCTCTACGAGCGCATGGCCAACGCGGCCTTTGCCCAGAAGCGGCCCGAGGAAGGCGAGCGCCACTTCACCGAAGCCGAGAAGAACCTGCGGCGTTCGCTCGAACTGTCGCCGGACAACGCCGAAGTGCTCAATTACCTCGGGTACATGTGGGCCGAGCGCGGCGTGAACCTCGAGGAGGCGCGCCGGATGATCGAGAAGGCCGTGGCGCTCGAACCGGAGAGCGCCGCCATTCTCGACAGTCTGGCCTGGGTTCTCTTTCAACTCAAACAACCCCAGGCCGCCCTCGAACCGATGCTCAAGGCCATCAAGCTTTCACCCAAACCGGATGCCACGCTGTTCGATCATCTGGGAGACATCTACAACGCCGTGGGCCGAGTGACGGAGGCCCGGGAGGCCTGGCGCGAGTCCCTCGACGTCGAGCCCAACGAAAGCGTCCGATCCAAACTGGGAGCCGAGCCGTGATAGGGCCGACCGCGAGCCAAGGATGCGCCCCGACCGGCCTCGGGCAGGCACGGGCATCGGACACCCGATTTGAACATTTTGGGTCGGGATGGTCTAAAACGCTTGAAATGAGGCTTGGCACTTGACACCGGGTGTAAAAAAATGTCTCGCGCAATCGGGAATTGCGCGGGCGGGGGTGTTGGTGCGGGTCCGCCCGGCTTGAGCGCGCGCATGGCGCGAACTTGTGATGTGGAGAGTGATGCATGATTAAAGTACACAACCTGGTCAAGGCCTTCGGCTCGAAGCTGGCGGTCAACGACGTGTCGTTTACCGTCGAACGGGGCGAGGTGCTTGGATTTCTCGGTCCCAACGGCGCGGGCAAGTCGACCACCATGCGCATGGTGACGGGCTTCATCCCCCCAACCTCCGGCCGCATCAGCGTCGGCGGCTTCGACTTGGTCAACAACCCGATCCCCGCCAAGCGCCTGATCGGTTATCTGCCGGAGAATGCCCCCGCATACACCGACATGACAGTCTACGGCTTTCTCAATTTCACGGCGGAGTTGCGCGGGCTCAGTGGCGAGTTCCGCAAGAAGGCCGTGCACCGCGCCGTCGAGATGTGCTTCCTCGACTCGGTGCTCTACCAGAGCGTGGACACGCTCTCGAAAGGGTACCGTCACCGGACCTGCTTCGCCCAATCCATCATTCATGACCCGGACATTCTGATCATGGACGAGCCGACCGACGGCCTGGACCCAAATCAGAAGCACGAGGTGCGCACCCTCATCCGGCGCATGGGCGAGAAAAAGGCGATCGTCTTCTCGACCCACATTCTCGAGGAGGTCGACGCCGCATGCACACGGGCCATCGTCATCGACCGCGGCAAGATCGTCGCCAACGGCACCCCGCGCGAGCTGCGGCAGAAGTCCGACCTCGCCGGCGCGGTGTCCCTCCGCGTGGCCGGCGTCCCCGGCGCGGTCCTGCGCGAGCGCCTGCAGCAACTGCCCACGGTCAAACGCTGCACCATCGTCCGGGAGGAGCCGGGCGCCGCATGGGCGCGCGCCTACGGGGCCAAAGGGACGCGCGACAACGAACTGAACCAGAGTCTTTACGAACTGGCGGTGCGCGAGCAGTGGAAGCTCATCGAGTTGAAAGCTGAGGAGGGACGCCTCGAGGAAGTCTTCCGGGCCATCACCCTTCCGGACACGCCAGCCACCAGCAAGGAACAAGCCCAATGAGCACAGACGCACTCACGATGAATCCGGCCGCCGGCCTGTCGGACGCCCCCGCGCACACCAGCGCCGTGCGGCATATCATCACCATCGCCAAACGCGAGCTGACGTCGTATTTCGCCTCCCCCGTGGCGTATGTCTTCATCGTGTTCTTCCTGCTTCTTTGCGGGTTTTTCACGTTCATGGTCGGACGATTCTTCCAACGCGGCGAGGCCTCGCTGATTGCCTTCTTCATATGGCATCCGTGGCTCTACCTGTTTCTGGTGCCCGCAGTGGGGATGCGCACCTGGTCCGAGGAAAGGCGCCTGGGGACGATCGAACTGCTCCTGACCATGCCGATTACGCCCTGGCAGGCCATTGTGGGCAAATTCCTCGCCTCCTGGCTCTTCCTGGCCATTGCGTTGGCCCTGACCTTTCCGCTGGTCCTGACGGTCGGGTACTTGGGCAGCCCCGACTACGGCGTCATCTTCTGCGGCTACCTCGGCAGCCTGCTCATGGCGGGCGCCTACCTGGCCATCAGTTGCATGACCTCGGCGCTCACCCGCAACCAGGTCATCAGCTTCATCCTCTCGGTTGTGACCTGCCTCTTCCTCATCCTGGCCGGCTGGCCGCCCGTCACAGACATGCTCGTGCAATGGGCTCCCAACTGGCTCGTCGAGGGAGTCGCCGCCTTCAGCGTGATGCCCCACTTCGAGAGTTTCCAGCGGGGCGTGATCGACTCGCGCGACCTGGTGTACTTCCTGTCGGTGATCGCTTTCAGCTTGTTCACGACCGGAGTGATCATCCGCAGTCATCGGGCCGGCTGACCCGGCAACCGTCTTTACCATTCGCAAACGCCGTACTCGCATCATGAACACCAACAAACACAAATGGGAGCCGCTCCTCTACTCCGGCGTGGGCGTGGGCGCGATGTTCCTCATCCTGGTGGCCGTCGGCATCATCGCCGGAACCGCCAAGGTCCGCCTCGATCTGACCGCGGATCGCGTGTACACGCTTTCGGACGGCACCAAGAAGACCCTGGCCAAACTCGACACGCCGGTCACGATCAACTTCTACTGCACCCAGTCCGAAAACCGAATGCCTGTTCAGTTGAAAACGTACGCCAGGCGGGTCGAAGACCTGCTGGACGAGTACCGCCAGCGCTCGAACGGCAAGATCGAAATCAAGAAGTTCGATCCCCAGCCCGATTCGGACGCCGAAGACTCGGCCCGGCTCGATGGCATCGAGGGCCAGAGCATCGGCGAAGGCGGCATCATCGGCCTCGGCGAGAAGGTCTACCTCGGCCTCTCGGTCACGTGTCTCGATCAAAAGGTGGCTCTGACTTTCCTGGATCCCTCCCGCGAACGGCTCCTGGAATATGACCTCACTCGAGCCATCGCCCAGGTCGTCAACCCCCAAAAGCAGAACCTCGGCGTCATGAGCGGTCTGCCCATCTTCGGCCAGATGATGAATCCGATGATGGCCCAGATGGGCGGAGGCCAGCAGGAACCGTGGATCGTCCTCAACGAACTGAAACGCGACTTCAACGTCAAGCAGATCGACATGAGCGCGGAGAAGATCGATGACGACATCAACGTCCTCCTCGTCGTCCACCCGTCCAACATCTCCGACAAGGCCCAGTATACCCTGGATCAGTTCGTGTTGCGCGGCGGCAAACTCATTGCCCTGCTCGATCCGCTGTCGGTGTTCGACTCGCGCAACTCGATGAATCCCCAGAACATGATGCAGCGCGCGGCTTCGGGCGGTTCAGACCTTCCCAAACTCCTCGCCGCCTGGGGCATCAAGTTCGAGGGCGACAAGGTCATCGCGGACAAGAACTACGTCACCATGGTGCGGCGCGGCGCCGGCGGAACCCCCGCGCCCGAACTGACCTGGCTCTCCCTCACGGCCGACGCGATCAATCAGAACGAGATCGTTACAAGCCAGATCGACAGCCTCCTGCTCGCCGGAGCCGGCATCTTCAGCGGCACGCCAATCGAAGGCCTCAACCAAAAGGTCCTCGTCAAGACCTCCGTCAACTCGGATGGCGTCGATAAAATGATGGCCCAGTTCGGAGCCGACACGTCGAAGGACTTCAAACCGTCCGGCAAGGAATCCCCACTGGCTCTCATGCTGACCGGCAAATTCAAAACGGCCTTTCCCGACGGCCCGCCCGGCGGCGCCGCCGCGGACGCCGCGGGCGATGACAAGGAGAAAGCCGAGGGCGGCGATGCCGCGGACAAAGCCGGCTCTCTCAAGGAGTCGCAGAAGGAGGGCGCGGTGTTGCTCGTCGGCGACACCGATTTCATCTACGACCAATTCTGCGTGCAGGTTCAGAATTTCTTCGGCCAGAAGCTCGTCTCGCCCTTCAACGGGAATCTGGGCTTCCTCCAAAACGTCATCGAACAGTTCATGGGCGATGAGAACCTGATTCAGGTCCGCAGCCGGGCGGTGCAGAACCGGCCCTTCACGCGGGTGCGCAAGATCCAGGCCGAAGCTGAAGAGCGCTACACCGAGAAGATCAAGAATCTGAAAAGCGACCTCGAAGAGGCGCAACAGAAGATCAACGAACTCCAGCGCAACAAAGACCAGAACCAACGTTTCATCCTGCCGCCCGAGGTGCAGGCGGAGATCAAACGGTTCCGGGAAAAGGAAGTCCAAACCAAGCGCGACTTGAAGGAGGTCCGCAGGCAGTTGCGCAAGGACATTGACGCGCTCGAGACCCGGTTGAAATGGTTCAATATTGCCGCCGTGCCGATGCTCGTGACGGCGGCATGGATCGGCTTCGCCGTGGTGAAACGCAAGAAAACCGCTGCCAAATGAATCGCAAACAACTCATCCTCGTCCTGCTCGCGGTGGTGGTCCTGGGCGGCCTCGGACTGTGGCTGCACAACCGCGACAGATCCTCCTACAAGACCAGCCAGGGCCAGATGGGCCAAAAAGTCCTCGGCGAGTTCGACCTAAACACCGTGGCTGCCATCAGCATCAAACACGCCACCAACGAGCTGCATCTCGTCCGAACAAACAACCTGTGGACCGTCCTGCAGCGCGGCGGCTACCCGGCCAACTTCAGCGAGATCAGCGAAACCCTCCGCAAACTCTGGGAACTCAAGGTCGTCCAGCCAATCCGCATCGGCCCATCCCAACTCGGTCGCCTCGAATTGACATCGTCCGAGGATACCAACAGCGCCACGCTCGTCACGCTGGTCGACAAGGAAGGCAAGCCCCTGCGCAAAATTCTCCTGGGCAAGAAACACATGCGCCAATCCTCCAGCCCCTCGCCCTTCGGAGGCGACGACGGCTGGCCCGACGGACGCTACGTCATGCTCGAAGACAAACCCGATAGCGCCAGCCTCGTGTCCGAGACCTTCAGCAACCTCGAACCCAAGCCCGAGCAGTGGCTCAACAAGGACTTCTTCAAGGTCGAGAAGGTCAAGTCGATCGCAGTCAGCTACCCGGTCGCCACCAACTCGTGGACCCTGACCCGCGAGACAGAGACCGGCCAGTGGACCCTCGCGGACGCCCAACCGGGCGAACAACTCGACAATTCGAAAACATCGAGCCTGGCCAACGCCCTCTCCTGGCCCAGCTTCAACGACGTCGTGCTCGATCCGCAACCCGACACGACCGGCCTCGATCACCCCACCGTCGCCGTTCTCGAGACCTTCGACAACTTCACCTACACCGTGAAAGCGGGCAAGAAGAGCGACGAGGACGCCTACTACATGACCGTGACTGTGGCCGCCGAAATCCCCCAGACACGCACGCCCGGAGAGGATGAGAAACAGGAGGACAAGGATAGACTCGACAAGGAGTTTAAAGAAAAGACCGACAAGTTCAACGAGAAGCTCAAGAAGGAAAAGGCCCTCGAGAATTGGACCTTCCTCGTCTCGAAATGGTCCCTCGACTCCCTGCTCAAGGAACGACACACCCTGATGGCGGACAAGAAGGCGGAGGAACCCGGGGAAACCACCCAGCCAGCCGAGCCCGCTCCCGAACCCCTGGTGCCGGACCTCACACCCGTCCCACCCTCCCCTGCCCCATCCTCGACGGACGTCATCAAGCCGAATCTGCCCACGCCGCCGGTCCCCCCTGCACCGCCGCCGCCGCCGGCTCAAACACCCAAACCGGAGACGCCGCCCGCCCCGCCTGCAACTGAGACGCCGCCCACTCCCGCGCCACAGGCGCCCGAAACGCCGCCATCCACTGAGACACCGCCGGCGCCCGAGACGCCGCCATCCACTGAGACACCACCGGCGCCCGAGACGCCGCCTGGCAGAGCAGCGGATGCCTCGAATACGCCATAGCCTGCAGATCTGTCTCCCTGTTCCAGCTTGAGATTCTCTGCCCGGCAGCCTGTCGGTCTTTGCCGACAGCCTCCACTGGAGTCCCTGCCAGCCTGTCTCGCCTCCGATGGGCGTTTTACCAGGGGCGGTTTCCTCGGGAGAACCGTCCTCAATCGCATTGAAATGCGCGGGCTAGCTCAGTTTTTCCACAGACCCTTAATCTCTACCTCATCACCGGAGTGGACGCCGCCGCCGCGGAGCCCGCTCCGCCCTCCTGCGCCTGAAGCCAGATCGACTTCAGTTCGTTCACCTCGAGCGACAGCACTCGAGCCACGCCGCCCTCGGCCAGCAGTCCGACGGACCTGGTCCCGCTCAGCTCGGGCGGGCGGTAAATCGGCATGTACACCTCGCCTTCGTTCCCAAAAATCTCGATCGACGTGCGGTCCGTCAGGACGCGCAGCGACATCCGCCCGTCGCGCAGGCGCAACGGCGCGCGGTGCTTCTTGCAGATCAACTCCCGCGCCACAGCGTCGTAGATCACATCGATGCCGCCAACCGACAGCCTGAGAGCGGACGCGCTGCCGGGATTCGCCTCGATCCGCGTCTCATGCAGATCGATGTTCAGGTTTGCCAGCGGGTTGTCACCCGGCTCGAGCGCCCGCGGATCGAACGTGTGCTTGCGCGCGCGGAGCCGTTCGAGTTCCCGGACTGGTTGCCAGCAAAGGCGCACCCCGTCGTCCGTCGTCCGCAAACTCAGTTCGCACGGGAACGTCATCATCTGGTTGAACGGCATCCCCGGCGTGGCCATCTGGCCCCAGCCAATCTGCACCCGCCGTCCATCTGGCATGTCGCTGTACGTCTGCGCGGCATAAAACGACTCGCCCCGGTGCCCCGGCAGCATCGGCGTCTCGGGCGTAAACACCCTGCCATCGAATTGCCCCAACCGATACGCGCTGCTCGCCGCGGTCAGAACCCACTTCGAAGCCGCGTTGCCGGCGTCCGCCCCCCGCCCCGCTTGCGCGTCGACCGGCAGTTCGAAAATGTCTGGGCACTCGAAGAATCCCTCGATCCGGCTGTGAAACGTCCACGCTTTGAGATCGGGCGAGCTGTAAAAGGCAATCCAGCGTCCGCCCCGGAACTCGTCGTAGACCGCCATGCACCAGCGCCCGGTCGGGGCGTGCCAGAAGAGCCGGGGATCGCGTCCCTCGTGTTTGACGACCGGGTTCCCGGCATACTCGGTCCAGGAGTGTCCGCGATCGTTCGAGTAGACGATGCACTCGCCGCGGCCCGTGCTCGTGTAGGCGGCGACCAAGACCTCCTCGCTGCCAGTCTTGAATCCGCCCGTGTTCCGGGCGTCCACGACTGCGCTGCCCGAAAAGGCCCAGTCCCCATAGGCCATGGGGTAGAGAGCGATCGGCAACTCGCGCCAATGCACCAGGTCGGTGCTGACGGCGTGGCCCCAGTGCATGTTGCCCCAATCCCAACCGTACGGATTGTGCTGGTAGAACAGATGGTACTCGCCGCGGTAATACACCAAGCCGTTCGGATCGTTGTTCCATCCGCGCCGTGAGGAGAAGTGGAACTGGGGCCGGAGCGGCTCGCGATAGAGCCCGTCCGCGCCGCGAAAGGCGTCGGTCTGATCGATCGCGTCGAGCGCCTTCGAATCCTCCGGCAGCCGATCCACCACAAGCGCCCCGCGCCGCCCCTCGAACGGCCCCAAATCCAGAAACACCCAGAAATCGGGCGCCGCGTCGGCCAGCTCGATCTCGAATTCCCGAACCACGCGGCTCTCGATCTCCAATCGAACCCGGCGTTTGGGAGCCCGGTGTTTGACCGGCAGATTCAGGTACCGCCCTTCGACCGTGAACGCGCGCGCCACGTTCGTCAGGAGACCCGGAAGCGGGCGGTCGCTCAGACGGATGTGATCGACGTTGATATGGCCCCAACCGCCGGTGGCACTGTCCACAATCTGCAGCCTGGCCTCGAGCCCACCGAACTCGCCCACATCCCACTGCTGCCAGTCGAGACGCTCGCTGCCGCCCGGCCGATCGTTCGGACCCGTAGCGCTGCGCACAACCTGCCCGTCCAGGACCAGGTTCATGCACGCCTGGCCGGGATGCATGCCGCCGCCCATCAGAAACTGCAGATAGCGCCGCTCGATTCGGAAGGGCGGCGACGTGAGTGTCCCGGTGGAGCCGTCACCATTGAAGAACGAGTTGACCAGGCGCTCCCCGAGGTAACCCTCCACGGCCATCTGATCGGGCAAAGCACCACGCGCAGGTCCCGGCCCAAAGGCCTCTCCGGTCGTCGTCCAGTCGCCGTAATCGGCACGCTCGAAGTCCGCGATCAGGATGTCGGGGCGCGCTGAGGGTTCCGCCGCGGACCCACCGCACACAGAAGCCGCAAGGAGGGTGGCCAGGACGACTCGAGACGACAACAGGCGGCTCAGAGAGGAGCAGCAAACACAACGTGATCGGTTCATGCCAGCCTCTATTTGCGGGCTTCCTTGGCCCAACTGTCCTTCAAGGGGATGATCCGGTTGAAGACAAGTTGCCCGCGCCGGGAATCGGGATCGAGGCAGAAATAGCCAAGCCGCTCGAACTGGTAACGCCCCCCCATGTCCGCCTCGGCAAGCGACGGTTCGACCCTGGCGCGCACCGTCTCGAGCGAGCGCGGATTGAGAAACGTCTTGAAATCGACTCCCTCGCCCCCGCTGTCCGGCTGCGCAACCGTGAACAGACGATCGTACAGGCGCACCTCGGCCTCGACGGCCTCAGCCGCGCTGACCCAGTGAATGGTCCCCTTCACCTTCCGGTCTGCATGCGCGCCCCCGCTCTTCGACTCGAGATCGGCCGTGCAGCGCAGTTCGACAATGTTGCCGGACGCGTCCTTGACCGCCTCGTCGCACCGGACAATATACGCATACTTGAGCCGGACCTCGCCTCCGGGTCGCAGCCGAAAGAACTTCGGGGGCGGCGCCTCCATGAAATCCTCACGCTCGATGTAGAGTTCGCGGCCAAACGGGACCGGGCGGCGTCCGGCGGACGGATTCTCGGGGTTGTTGACGGCATCGACCGTCTCGACCTTCCCCTCGGGGTAGTTTGTGAGCACGACCTTGAGTGGACGCAGCACGCCGAGCCGGCGTTCGGCCTCGCGGTTCAACTCCTCCCGGATCGCGTGCTCGAGCACGGCGACATCGGTCACCCCGTTGTACTTGGTCACGCCGATGTTGTACGCGAACCGCCGCAACGCGGTGGCCGTGACGCCGCGCCGTCTCAGGCCGGAAATGGTTGGCATCCGCGGATCGTCCCATCCCTTCACCCGCCCCTCGCTGACCAGTTGCAGCAGCTTGCGCTTGCTCATCACCGTATAAGAGAGGTTCAGGCGCGCGAACTCGAACTGGTGGGGCAGCGGACGCGGCAGATCGAGCGCTTCGAGAATCCAGTCGTAGAGGGGGCGGTGGACCTCGAACTCGAGGGTGCAAATCGAGTGTGTGATCCCCTCGATGTAATCGCTCAGGCAATGGGCGAAGTCGTACATCGGGTATATGCACCAGGCATCCCCCGTATGGTGATGCTCCGCATGCCGAATGCGGTAGAGCACCGGATCGCGCATCCAGACGTTCGGCGACGCCATGTCGATCCGCGCCCGCAGCGTCCGCGTGCCGTCCGGGAATTCGCCCGCCTTCATGCGCTGGAACAAATCCAGATTCTCCGCCACCGTCCGGTTCCGAAATGGGCTGTCCTGCCCCGCGCGATCCGGCGCCCCGCGGTAGGCGTCGGTGTCGCCCGGAGACAGGTCGCATACATAGGCCCGACCCCGGCGGATCAGTTCGAGCGCGTACTCGTAAAGCTGGGCAAAGTAATCCGACGCATAGAACGGCTCAACCTCCGTCGCCGACAGAAGATTCCGCGGAACCGCCCCAAGATGGAAATCCGGATGACCGTCGCGGACCACCCGGTCGGGCGTCTGGCCCTTGCGCTTCAAACCGATCCGATCGTCCGCCCACCCCGCGATCAGCCACTTCACGTCCTCGAGAATCGACTCGACGTACTCGACCTCTTCCTTGGTCGGATTGGTGTCGTCCATCCGCAGGTTGCACACCCCCCCAAACTCGCGCGCGATGCCGAAGTTCAGGCAGATCGACTTCGCGTGTCCAATGTGCAGATACCCGTTGGGCTCGGGCGGAAACCGCGTCACAATCTGACTGTACTTCCCCGCCTGCGCGTCGGCTGCAACGATGTCGCGAATGAAGTCCGAAGGAGTCGGAACCGCGTCTGGATTCACCGGAACTGTGCTCATGGCTTTGCGTCGTCCATCATGGATTCACGTGCGACGCAAGTGTGGCAAAGCACGAGTCCGAAGGGTAGGCAATTCCACGATGCTACATCGTGCTGGCCCACCTCAGGCAACTTGCAGCCTCGCGGCGCTCAAGATTCCATGAAACGTGCGGACCAGTCCGGTCGCTCGAAACGGGGCGGAAGTCACCCTCATGCGTCTTCACCCAATCCAGCGCCCAGGCCCGCACCCACGCCGGCGCGTCCCCTTGCAGCACCCGCATCGGGTTGAGGGCGATGACCAATTCGGAATCGCCGTAGATGGCGTGGAAATGCCTTCCGAAAGTTCGATCGATTAGTGTCCGCATGACGATCCCGCGAGATTTGGCAAGCACTGGCATATCGGTTCCAACGGTTCTTAGTTCTCTGCACGCTGCTCATCAAGGACACTGAAATGCTCCGGTTTGTTTCAATTTCAGCCCTCTGGCAGTCCGCGCAGACCCAGACACGCAGAAAGGATGCCAGCCCAAGAATTGCTCGAATCCGCCCAAAACCGGCAGGACTGGCCCGAAACCCGCTCTCCAAATGTGCAAATCGTGCATACCGGTGTGCAAAGTCCGGCATCCCCGCCGACCCGGGCCTGGATTCCCAGTACATCCGGAATCAGATGCACCTCAGGATTCCGGCTTTCCAAAACTTGACTTGACTGCCCGAGATTTCGGGTTTCAAGGATGCTGGCGTGTTTTGCATGACTTGCCGTTCTGTGTCGCTGATCGCCATCGCAGCCGCTGCCTGGCTGTCGGCGCTGCTCGATCTCGATCCGGCTGTCGGGCGCGCCCAGGAGATTCGCATCAACGAACTCATGAGCTCGAATGGCGCAAATCCCGCCGACGAGAACGGCGACTTTCCCGACTGGTTCGAACTGTTCAACCCCACGTCCGACGCGGTCAGCCTGGATGGCTGGGGCGTGTCGGACGACGTGCGGCGCCCTTTCAAGTGGGTGTTTCGCAATGCCGTGCTAGGGGCCGGAGAGCACCTGCTGCTCTTTGCGTCGGGCAAGGATCGACAGCCCGCCAGCGTCGACTCTATGGGGCCCGATACCATCTCCGGCCTGCGCCTGTGGCTGCGTGCCGACGCCGTGAATCCCAATTCCTCGACTCAGGTCCGCCGCGACGGCACCACCGTCTACGTGCGACAGTGGCGCGATCAGAGCGGCGCAGGAAACCACGCCGTCCAAACCACGGGCGCCAACCAACCGACGTGGCTCGCCGCCGGTCCCACAGGCACGCCCGCGCTCCGCTTTGACGGCGTGGATGACCAGTTGCGGCTCCCCCGCCCCCTCGCCACCAACAGCTTCTCGCTCCTTGCCGTGTTTCGCACCACCCGCCCCCACGAGACCGACCCCGAGGGCAAGACCGGCGTGGGGGGTGTGGCGGGCCAGCGCTACCTGTTCGGCGCGCAACACGGCGGCGACGCGAACGCGGGCGCCGGGCTCTCCGTGGGGACAAACGGCGTCGCCGTGTACGAGCACGGTTCAGGCTACATGCCCGCCCTGGCTGTCTATGCCGGGCCGCTCGGATCAGGCAACGTCCTGGTGGGCGTCCACTACGACGCCAAGCAACTCAGCCTCGATGTCCAGGGCCTTGCCGCCCGCACCGGCATGGTCTCGCCTCGAGTCCTCGTGACGGCGCCGGTCGAGATCGGACTGGGGGCGTACGGCGCGTTCGACGGCGACCTGGCCGAGGTCCTGCTCTATGACCGCCCGCTCGCTGAAAACGAACGGCGCGGCCTCGCCCGATTCCTTGCCGACAAGTACGGCATCGTTGTCGCCCAACCGCGTCACACCAATTTCCAACTCAGCAGCAAGGGCGAGGACCTCCAACTCACCCGACCCGACGCGACGATCGCCGATTCTCTCCGCTTTGGCCCCATCCCCCGCGACATTTCTTACGGACGTCAGCCGGACGGTTCGGGCGGCTTTGTCTTCTTCCGAGAACCGACCCCCGGCTCACCCAACACCACGCCGGGCGCCACAGAACTGCTGGACGCGCCGGTGTTCTCGCATCCGGGCGGTTTTCATGCCAACGGGTTCGATCTGCGGCTGAGCATCACCAATGCGGACGCGCGCATCCATTACACGCTCGATGGGTCCGATCCGGACGAAACATCGCCCCGCCACACCGAGCCCCTGCGGATCGCAACACGCATCGGCACTCCCAACGGCATCTCGATGATCCCGACCGTGCCCGGAGGGCTGCCGCCCGCCGGCGAAGTCTTCAAGGCCTGGGTCGTCCGGGCCCGCGCGCTCAAACCCGGCGCGCTGCCCAGCCCGACCGTCACCCGCACCTTCTGGGTCGATCCGCGCGGACGATCCCGATACTCGTTGCCGGTGGTGTCCCTGGCCACAGACCGCGCGAACCTGTTCGACCACGCCATCGGCATTTACGTGCCCGGCGATGCTCCCAACGGCAACTACTCCCAACGCGGCCCCGAGTGGGAACGCCCGGCCCATGTCGAGCTCTACGAGACCGACAATCAGCCGGCCTTCGCCCAGGAAATCGACGTCAAGATCCACGGCAACACCTCGCAGGGATTCCCAATCAAGGGACTTGACCTCGACGGCACTGGCGGACGCGGACGGCAGCAGTTCCGCTATCGGCTCTTCCCCGATCGCGCCCGCGAGAAACTCGAGCACTTTCTCCTTCGGCCCGCCGGGCATGACCAGCCCACCGCATTCATGCGCGACGAGCTGATGCAAAGCCTCGCGGCCGAGACGGGCGCCGAATCCCAGGCCGCCCGCGCCTGCGTCCTGTTCATCAACGGCGAGTACTGGGGTCTGCATTACCTGAAGGAAAAGGAAGATGCCCAGTTCGTCGCGCACTACGCCGACCGCGCCGAGGACGCCATCGACTACCTCGAGGGGTACGCCTCGCCCAAGGCTGGGGACACGTTGCATTACCAGGCCATGATCGATTTCATTGCAACTCACGACCTGGCCGATCCCGCGCACTACGCCCACGTCGCCACCCTGATGGAAGTGCCCAACTACATCGATTATAAGGCCTGCGAGATTTTCTTTTACCGATGGGACATCGGGAACCACCGCCTGTGGCGCCCACGCACGCCGGACGGACGCTGGCGCTGGCTCCAGTTCGATAACGACGTCGGCTGGGGCGGATTCTGGGCCGAGCAGCCCGCCTGGCTGTTCGACATGCTGGCCGCCGATCTCACCCCGGACGGATCCCTCCACGGCCACAACAACGAAATCACCACTTTCCTCCTCCGCCACTTGATGCGAAACGCGCAGTTCCGACGCGACTTTGTCAACCGCTTTCAGGACCTCCTGAACACGCTCTTCCTCCCCTCCCACACCCAGGCGCGCATCGACCAGATGGCGTCCGTGCTGGCGCCCGAAATGGCCGAACACACGCGCCGGTGGCGCTCGCCCGGCTCGCTGGCCGATTGGCAAAACAACGTCCACTACCTCCGCATGTACGCCCGCAATCGCCCCGCGGCCATGCGCGAACACCTGCGCCAATACTTCCGACTCGATCCGTCCTGCACGTTCACGGGCGGCGTCCGCCCATCCCAGGCCGGCGCACTCCGCCTCAACTCACTCGAGCTCCGGGAGCCGGCAGACCAGCCCTGGTCCGGCCTCTACTTCCAAAGACATCCGATCACCGTGCGCGCCGAGCCGCGGCCGGGCTTTCGATTCGACCGCTGGGACGGCCTGCCGGGTGTGACCACCAACGAGGTCACGCTGCTCCTGAACGGCGATTTTGCGCTTACAGCCCAGTTCGCTCCCGACCGTGCGACACAACCGCGCTTTGCACGCATTCGGCGCTCCGGCGCCGGCAGCGTCGAACTGACGGTGGCCGGCGCGCCCCACGCCAGCCTCCAACTCGAATCCTCCGAAGACTTGAGCGCCTGGTCCACACGCCAATCGCTCGAACTCGATGACGCCGGATACGCCGTCATCACCGAACCGCTCGCAACGCCCCCCCGACACCAATTCTACCGCCTGCGCAGTTCGGACGGTACTTCCGGTTGTTGTGGGTGTTCTGTCGCCCGGTGAGGAGCATCGGGCCTGCAACGGATGGAGATTGCCGGAGGGGCGATGTCCTCGTCGCCCGCTGGAGTTTGGACATTCTCGATGCTTGTCGATGTGGCGGCAGGTCCTTGATCGCACACTTCATCGTTCTGCAGGCTCTGTTCCGTCAGTTCGAGCCCAAACCGCACAGCATCGTTGCGATTCGGTCCGGCAGCGCCATGGCGCACGCTTGCTGAGGAGCAACGAAATTAGTTTTTGCACAAACCATAAACCGGGCTTCCATGAACCGTGGCATGACTGTCGATGGCAGCGCGCAGGCGCTCTTGGATTTCCCCAAGTCGCGCCGGCGCCTCGACCCGCGAGCCGTCACGCTCCGCGATATAGAAGGTGTCCATGGCCACGCCGCGCTCGGTGCTGATCTTCGCCACCGAAATGTCCACATCCAGTTCCGCCAGCACCTGGGCGATCGTGTAGAGAAGACCCATTCGGTCCTCGGCCTCGATCTCGATGACGGTCCGGCAATCGCTCGATTGGTTGTCGAAGCGGATGACAGTGGGGATGGGATCCCAATTGGCCTCGATGCGGGCCGGCTGCCCTTTCCGGCAGGCCTCGATCGCCTCACGTAAATCCCGGCCGGCTTGTCTGGCCTCCCTGAGATACTGGGCAACGCGCAGTTGCTCCTCGTCGCCCGCGGGCGTCCCGCGGTGGGCCTCGACCACAATGAACCTGTCGATGACGATCGAGTCGTCGCGAGTGAACACCTCGGCGCTCAGCACGCTCAGGCCGGCGGCTGTCAGCGCCCCGCAGAACCGGCTGAACAAGCCGCTCCGATCCCAGGTGGCTATCCGCACCACCGAATAACCGCGGTCACGGTCGTGCTGCCACTGGGTGACAGGTTCGAGCGGATCTTCGTCCTCGGCCAGGGCGCGTTCGATAAACCGGTGCGCGAGCTCGAGATCGGCTGCGATGGACCGGGCCTCCTGCAACAGAAAATAACGCGGAGGCATCCGTGCGAAATGAGCCGCGATCTCGTCCGCGGGGAACGCCTCCGGCAGAAGCGTCCGCACTTCCTCGGCCAGGCGCTCCCGCTGCCGGCTTTCCGCCCGGGCGAACGCGCGCTCGCCTTCGAGGATCGTGCGGGTCCGCTCATGGAGGGTGAGAAGCAGCGAGTCTTTGAACCCGTTCCAGAGATCGTCGCTCGTCCCGAGCGAGTCGGCAATTGTCAGCAGAGTCAGCAGATTCAACCGGTCGACGCTCCCAAGCAGCGCCGCGAATCGCCGAATCTCCGCCGGCTCGTCCAGATCGCGACGCTGCGACACAGTGACCATGTCGAGATGATGCCGCACCAGGAAACGGAGTGTGGCCGACGATGCAGCGTCGAGGCCCAGCCGCCTCGCCACACCCGCCGCAATCCGTCCGCCAACCTCGGCATGGTCCTTGGTCGAGCGCGCCTTGCCCGCATCGTGGAGCAACAGAGCGAGATAGAGGAGATAGGGCCGTTCGATCGCCTTGTTGAAGATGTCGCCGTAAGCGGCTCGGGGGCCGTCCCTGCATCCGGCCAGCTCATCCAGTTTGGCGATGCAGGCCAGGGTGTGTTCATCCGCCGTGTACTGATGAAAGAACTCGTGCTGGACCAGGCACGTCAGCCTGCCGAATGCCGGCAGGTACGCTCCCAGTACACCCGACTCGTGCATTGCCCGGAGCGTGGGCGCCACGTCCCCCCGCTGGTTGAGCACCTCGAGAAACGTCTGCGCCGCGCCGGGGACGGAACGTAGCATGGCCCCCGCGCGCGTCGCCTCCTCGCGCACAAGCCGCACCGTGCCCGGATCGAGCCTCGCGCCGCGCTGCTGCGCATGCCGAAAAACACGCATCAGCCGCGCAGGATCCTCGCGAAACACGCCGGGTCCAGCCGCCCGAATGCGATCCTCGACAAACTCGAATCCGTCCATGACGTACGCGGGCGATCCGCCCCCCGCCCCCGCCCTCCGGGCGGGCAGCGCGAAAGGCCGCGGCGGCGAAGGCACGAGTCCAAGCCGTTCTTGGATGCTGCGGGTCAACAGATCGATCGTTCGGGCGTGTCGATAATAGTCGCGCATGAAACGCTCGATCCGCCGGCTGTAGGAACGTTCCGCATAGCCAAGGCCGCGCGCCACAGCCGGTTGGATGCTCTTGGTGAGAACATCCGCTGCCCGCCCCGCCTGGTAGTGCGCCTCGTTCCTCACCCGCAGAAGAAAATCGTAGGCACGATCGAGGTCATGCCTCTCGGACTGATCGACCAGGCCCCGCGTCTCCAGCTCGAGGAGGGTGCGGCATCCGTGCTTAAAAAACGCCAGCCAGAGCAGACTCTGAAAATCCATGAGCCCGCCGCATCCGCTCTTGATGTGCGGTTCCTGCAGACAGACGGGGCGCCCGAACTTGGCCCGGCGCGCCTCGCGGTCTGCCTCTCGCGCGGCGATGAACGCCTCCGCCTGGCCCACGACGCACCGGGCCGCAAAGTCCCCCTGGAATTGGGCGAACAGCCGGAGGTCCCCGGCGACCAACCGCGCATCGAGCAATGCGGTCTTTGTCCACAAATCCCGATTCGCTGCCTCAACAGCTCCGGCTGTTGTCTGCGCCAGTGCCCGCACCCGCCCGAACAGACCGGCCATATCGGGCGCCTGGACCCTCTCGACCACCGTGCGCCATCCTCCCGATGTCGATGCGCCATCGTCGCGCAGAATGAGAAGCTCGATGTCGCTGGCCGAACTCAGATCGCGGCACCCATAGCCGCCCACGGCTGCCAGCGCGAGGGCTGAGCTCGGCTGCGCCCCCTCGATGCCGGCTTCCGCGGACGTCTTCTCCAGCAGACTCGTCAAGACGCGGTCGAAGACCCGCGCTTGCGCCTCGCAACACGCGCGTCCGGACGCTCCGCGCCGATGCGCCAATCGAATCCGGTGAGTTTCGAGTCGGAGGAATCGCTGCCACGCATCCGCCGCTTGGGCCACCGTGCAGTCCGGAGACAAGACCAGCCGGGCGTTGGCGTCGACATCGATTTGTCGAAGCAGTTCCGACATCCGGGCGGAAAGTAGGCCACCGCCATGCCGGAGCGCAAGCCGATGCGCAAGCACCACGTACCGCAGCGGCTGACTCTCTTTGTGTCCGAACTCATAATCCCCCGCCGGCCGCGTCTACCGCGTCCGTCGATCAACGTCAGCAGGTCACCCGCCAGGCCGAACGAGAACTGGCTGACTTACAGATTCCAGTTGGTCTCGGCGACCTTGCGGGTTGGTCCAGGACTACGATGAATTAATCGGCCGAGTAGACGTGGATCAGAGCGTGCCGGTGGCCGACCGGTTGCTGGGGCGTTACGGGCCGGGGTCGATCGCCGGCATCAGCTTCGACAAAGGGTTCACGCGGGCGGCCAACCGGGAATTACTGCGGCTCTACATTCCGGACGTGGTGATGCCGAAGCGAGGACGCAAGAGCGCGACGCAAACGGCAGCGGAGAGCACCAAGACATTTGTGGCGTTGCGACGGCGGCACAGTGCCGTGGAGAGTGACATTGCGGCGCGGGAGCATCACGGACTGGAGCAGAAGCTGCAAAATGGCCATAAAAGAGGTTCGCCGAGCAATCTTGCGTCGGCCAACGCGTGTGCGCTGGTCGTCCCGCCATCTTCTCCCATAAGGACGCGCTCAAGGAGCGCATGCGCTCGTCCATGATGCTCGTGGTCCTCAAGGCAGGAGGCGACCAGCACGTTCGTATCGAAGAAGGTTCTCATTTTCGCCTGGCACGCGTGCCTTGCACCAAGGAGGCGAGCCTTTCACCCCGCAGACTCTCCACCAGGTCGGAGGTAATCGTCTTCCCGCTGCGCCCCCGGAATACCAAGGCATGGCCCTTCCGCACCAAGCTCGCGTCCTCGCCCACGAGCTCAAGCTGAATTCGCTGCCCTTCCACGCTCACCTTCAGTTCATCACCGGCCTGCAGGTTCACCCCCTCGCGCACCCACTTCGGGATGACCACCCGGCCCGCTTTGTCGATGGGAACCATCGTTGCTTTCATGGCAACAATTGTACCATATGCCATTTGCATATGGTAGAGCAAAGCACTCGTCCAGAAAACCCTGCCTTCTGCATATCCCCATCGTTCGATGCTCTGGTTCCATGTCCGGGCATTGCCCTCCGGGCGCTTTGCCCAGCCCTCCCGTCGGCACGCTGCGGACCGCCGCTCAGATCAAGCCCCCGGGTGTGCGTGACCGCTGGGAGGTTGTTCGCGTCCCGTTCCTGGATCACCAGTCCCGCATTGCGGGATCGTATACGTGCCGCGTCTCGCTCGCCACCGCCCACGCTCCGTTCCGCCACAGCTTCTCCGTCCGCGCCCGGCGCCGCCCCAACGGGTCGTACTTGAACTCGCTCCGCCACGCGTTGGTCACTGTCACGCTCGTCAACTGGTCGAAGTCGTCGTAGCTGAAGCCCCGCCGCCCGTCGCTCGACAGGTTCCCGTTCCGGTCGTACACGAAACTTGCGGTCGTCGGTAGCCAGGCACTGGCGGCGTTCGTCGCCAGACGCCCGTTGCTGTCCGTCGCTACCACCGTGAACGTGTTGGTCCCGCTGGTCACCGTGATGCCGGATCGGGCGAAGGACTTGTCCGCGTACACGGTCGCGTTGGTCCCGCTCCCTTCCGCGTTCACTTTGACCGTCACCGTTACGTTGGTCGCGCTCTGCACCAACCCCGCCGCCGTAAACGTCCCGCCGCAGGTCACGCGGTCTAGCTGGTTGAAGCTGTTGGTCAACGTGAACACCTGCCCGAACCCGTGGTTGGTCCGCCCGATCAGGTTGTAGGTCAAGAGCGTGATCCCCGTCCCCAATTGGTTCGTGTATGCGGTCGCCCCGGCCACGTTCATCGTGTAGCCGAAGGACTCGACACTCGATCCATTGGTCGTCACCATCTCGCGCCGCAACACGCGTCCCACCGAATCGTACTCGAGCGCGGCGCGTTGGCCGCCGGCGACGATCACGTTCGTCGGTCGGCTATTGAGATCGTAATCGGTCTGACGCCACAGGCCGAAGCTGTTGCTGGCCCCGGTCCACAGCCCCTGGTGATTGAACCTCAGCGTCAGCGAGCCCAGATTGTCCCAGAGCTCGGTCGGCTCATCGACCTGATTCCAGTCCACGTGCAGGACGCGGTTGGTGCCGGGGTAATGAACGGCCCTCAGGCGTCCGGCCAAATCATAGTCGTAGGTGGTGGCGTTGCCCAACGGATCGGTGACCGAGTCGAGGACGCCGCAGGTGCATCAGTCGTAGCGGGTCACGTTCCCCAGCGCGTTGGTCACCGCCGTGAGCCGGCGCAGGTTGTCATACCCGAATAACGTCCAGCCCCCCAGCCGGTCTTTGGTCTGCGTGCGGTCCAGTTTTACGTACCGGTTGGACACCGTCGAGCCGTCCGGGTAACCCAGACCGGTCAAGCGGCCCAGGGCGTCCCAGAAACGCGTCGCGGTCAGGTTGCGAAGGTCGGTTGAACTGCTGATCTTCCCGTTGGCCCAGGTGAAACGGTTGGTGGCCAGGGGCGTTCCTCCGATGGCGTTGGTGTACCAGAGCCGGTTGGTGGCCTGGAAGCTGTTGGTGTCCAGACCGTTGGTCAGGATCAGGCCGTTGAGGAACCGGATGCTGGTCAGGTTCAGGCCGTTGGTGCGAACAGGGCTGACGTGATTCGCGTACGTGTAGGTCGTCGACTCGCTCCACCCATCACCTCGAGACTGGACGAACAGGGTCGCGCTCGTGAGTTGGTTGCGCTCGTTGTAGGCGTACGCACGGGCAGGCTGAAGGTTCCCTTCGCTGTCGGGTTCCTGGACCTGGGTCACGGTCATTTCATTTAAATTCCTGAAGGGTTGCTGTTGTTGAGGTTGGAAATAACGCTTGTCAATTGCCGTGGTTTGGGGCGTAGTAGGCGTGCGATGATCTCGACAAACCACGAACTGTTCAGTGCCGATCCGCCCGTTTCCTTTCTCAAGAATCTAAAGGTTCGGGCTCTGGAACCGGAGGAATACCAGCGGGCGGGCGAACTGCTCGACCGCGAACACTATCTGGGCGACGTGCCTCAGGGACGCCAGTTGCTTCAGGCCGTCGAATACGCAGGTCAATGGGTGGCTCTGCTCGATTGGGGGCCGGCGACATGGAAGCTCGCTGACCGAGAAGAATGGATCGGCTGGACCCCCCAGCAAAAAGGGGCCTTCGAGGTTCATAGTGGGTAGAGGTTGAGCTTTCCGCAGAAGAACAGGATGCGAATGCGGTAGTTCCGAAAGCTGCGGAAGCCGCGCGCGGCGGCTTTGATGCTCTGGATTTTCGAGTTCAGCCCTTCGGTGACCGCATTGGTGATGTGATGCTTCAAATTCTGCGGGTTATACAGCCAAAGTTGTCGAGTGCCTTTGGGCGTCTCATCGCCTCGGGCCATTAGCTCTTTGTGCTCCTGCCGCCGCACCTTGTCAACCGCCTCACCCAGGTATTTGCTGACGTGAAACTTGTCATGCACAATATCTGCCTCGGGAAGCTCTTTCTCGATCGTCCTGATAAACGGCTCCCACATGTCCACCGCTACCGCCTCGACCGTCTCCTTCTGTTCGGGCGTCAGTGTCTGCAACAACTGCCCAGCCGCCTCGGCCGTGCGATCCTCCACCACGTCCAACACCCGCGACTGCTCCAGGTCGGTCAGCAACGTAATGTAGGATTGACCGCGCCCAAAGCTCTTCTCATCCATCCCAAGGTGCTTGAGACCCTCCAACTGCCGCCGCTCCAGGCCCCGCTCGACGGCCCGGCGCATGATCTGGTGCGCGCTCTCCCACCCAATGCCCAAAAGCTCGCAGCCTTGGCTGACGCTGGCGCTGGCCAGCAACACCTCGATGGCAAAACGCTCAAAGAGCAAGGTGAAGCGCCCGTGCGGCGCCGCCCAGGGCACCTGCATTGTCCTGACCCCGTGTTCCGGGCAGTCCGCCCGCGGCACACGCGCCCGAATCTCGGTCCTAAACTGCATCGTATCCAAATGCCGCCAGGTCCGCTCCGGCGCGCAATCGTGAATCGAACACCGGCACCCGCACTCCGGGCATTGGGCGTCAGCACCCCACTGCCAGCCCAGTTGGATCTCCACCCTCTTCTCGGCCGGCTTCAGTTCCACGTTCTTGACTTCCCACGGGCTGCCCACGCCCAACAGTTGCGCGTAATGCTTTTGTAGCTCGCTATCGATGTTCATGAGCGCCAGCTTCCCAAAACTCCAGCTCCTTCACCAGCCTCTTCCGCCCAAAGGCTCACACCGGCGGAGCGCAGCGGAGCGGAGCGAAGTCCGCCGCGAAGCGGTTGATCCCAACTTCCACCCCAACCGCTGCCCTCGGACCTTGATGCCACCCGCCCAGTTCACTCTAAAAGCCCCTCTTCGCCAGCCCATTCTTCTTCCGATTGGAGTTGACTCTGCCACCAAATTCCTGGAATATCCTAAAATCAATGTGTATGTGGAGATCAAGCTGTGTGTGCCAAAGAAATACGGCTCTGTAGCAGAATTTGTGGGTGAGAGAGGGAACATTCGCGGATCTCGGTAGGGCCGGCGGCATCCCCCGATGGGGCCCCAATCGCACGCTGCGGGCCGCGACCGAGGTTGCGCTGCGCTCCGGCCCGCAGCGGCTCTACCCCCATCGGGGAGTGCCGCCTC
>Ga0209718_1000265_pt1 | contig 74738 bp, 75 predicted proteins | sample AD_JPNAS1_MetaG_FD_184420 | JGI IMG/M metagenome (GOLD analysis project Ga0209718, IMG submission 184420) | Active sludge microbial communities of municipal wastewater-treating anaerobic digesters from Japan - AD_JPNAS1_MetaG (SPAdes) (version 2) | ecosystem: Engineered > Bioreactor > Anaerobic...
TGCCTGGATAGGATCTGCACCGGATAAGGCTTTTAAGAATGGTCCATAGTCTGCTTCGTTGTCCATAATATATAAACGATGTTCTACAATATAAAGTTGTCTATTTTATTTTGCGTCAACAACTAAGAATATAGCTTTCTTGGGCCGCTATGTAGACCGGCCTGGAGGCTCGGAAGGACTTCCAAGCATCAAGGCAGTCCTTTCAGGGCTACTGAAAGCTCCGGTCTTTAGGCCGGAGTAGTTTACAGAACGCACTGCCCGCAATCCTGGCTGCCGCACTCGATGTTCTTTATCTTCCAGCGCAAGGCCCACAGCTTTATGCTCTTGATGACCTCGATCATCTCCAGGCCGCTCTCGGTGAGGGTGTACTCGCTCTTCAGGGGAAAGGCCTCGCTGTCCATCTTCTTCTCCACCAGCCCCTCCCGCTCCAATTCCTTGAGCCGAACGGATAGGACCTTCTGGGTGATCCCTGCCAGACAGCCCTTCAATTCAGAGAACCGCCTGGTGTGCCCCTCTCCCTTGTAGAGCTCCAAGAGGATTAGCATGGTCCATTTTCTGGCAATATACTTCACAGTCAGGTTTACTGTGCATCCTTCATACATGGTATACTCAGGGAAACTTTCGAGGTTATATACTTTGGTATCAATAGTATACTAGTTGTGAGGCAATAAAAAATGGCAGCTACTGAAAAATTGGACATGTTCTGCTACCAGTGCTCCCAGACCGCCCGGGGCACCGGCTGCACAGTGAAAGGAGTATGTGGAAAGGAACCGATCGTCGCCCGGCTGCAGGATAACCTGCTCTTCGCCATCAAGGGCATCAGCGCCTATCTCTATCATGCCCGGGAACTGGGCTACAGCGACCCGGAGGTGGACGCATTCATCGAGAGGGGCTTTTTCTCCACCCTGACCAATGTGAACTTCGACCCCGAGGAGTTCCTCAACCTGGCAGTGAAAGCGGGGGAGATGAATATCAGGACCATGAAGCTGCTCAAGCAGGCGCACATCGAGAGGTTCGGCGAGCCCACGCCCACCAAGGTGAGGACGGGAACGGTAAAGGGCCACGGCATCATTATCACCGGCCACGACATGAACGCCCTGGATAAGCTCTTGCAGCAGGTGGAGGGCACAGATGTATTCGTCTACACCCACTCCGAGATGCTCCCCGCCCACGGCTATCCGGGCTTGAGAAAGTACAAGAACCTGGCAGGCAATCTGGGCAAAGCCTGGTTTGACCAAAAGAAGCTCTTCGCCCAGTATCCCATGGCCCTCCTGGGCACCTCCAACTGCTTCCTTCCTCCGCGTGAGGAGTACATCGACCGCATGTTCTCCACCGGGCCGGTCTACCTGCCAGGGGTCAAGCACATCGATGGATACGACTACTCCGAGGTTATCGCTCGAGCTCGAGAGCTGCCGGAGCTCCCAGACGCTCCGGGAGAGTATGAGCTGACCACCGGCTTTTCCACCTCCGTTCTCCTCTCCCATGCCGCCAAGATCAAGGAGCTGGTAGAGAAAGGCAAGATCAAGAGGTTCTTCTTAGTGGGCGGCTGTGATGCCCCTCTGAAGAAGTCCGACTACTACCGGGAGCTGGTGCAAAAGCTGCCCCAGGACGTAGTGGTCCTCACCTTAGCCTGCGGCAAGTTCCGCTTCAATGACCTGGATTTAGGGGACATCGAGGGCATCCCCCGCCTGATCGACCTGGGTCAGTGCAACGATGCCATCGTCGCCCTGGAGGTGGCCGGAGCTCTGGCCGACCTGTTCGGGGTGGGAGTTAATGATCTGCCCTTGACACTGGTGATAAGCTGGATGGAGCAGAAGGCTGTGGCCATTCTCTGGTCCTTATTGGCATTGGGAATCAAAGGGATCTGGTTGGGCCCCATCGTCCCCGGATGGATCAATGATGATATGCTAAAGATCCTGGTGGACCAGTACGACATCCGGCTGATCAGCACTCCGGATGAGGACATTAAGAAGATGATGGGGTAGATGATTGGGAGTCGCAATGGTAAAGAGAAATATCATCAAGATCGATGAGTCACTCTGCAATGGCTGCGGCAGCTGCGTTATCGCCTGCTCAGAGGGAGCGATAGAAATGGTGGATGGCAAAGCGCGGGTGGTAAGAGAATCGTTTTGCGACGGCCTGGGGGCATGCATTGGCGAGTGTCCAACCGGGGCTTTGACCATTGAGCGAAGAGATGCAGAAGCATTCGATGAGAAGGCAGCCGTGGAGCATCTGCAGCAATCCAAAGCTGCTGGCAGCGCTCTCGCCGAAAATAGGGCAAAACAAGAGGGCGAATCGGGTCCAGTAGCCCCCTGCGTCCTCCCAATTCATCAACCACAGAGATCGAGTATGGGGGCAGGAGAGGGACCAGGACAGCATTCAAACAAGCTCGGCCCCTCCTCCCAGCTCTCGAGCTGGCCTATCCAGATGCGTCTGGCCCACACCGATGCCCCCTACTTCAAGGACGCCAGTCTGCTGATAGCCGCGGACTGCTCGGCATTTGCCTGCCCTGTCATCTCCGAGCTCATCCGAAAAAGGGTGGTTCTCATCGGCTGCCCGAAGCTGGATCAGAGCGAGACCTTCATCTCTAAATTGGCGGAGATCCTCAATTCGAATGAGATCCGGGATATAGCCGTCCTCAGGATGGAGGTTCCCTGCTGCTACCATATCATTAACCTGGTGGAGCAGGCAATGAAGAGGTCAGGAAAGAATATCCCCCTCGATCATTTCATATGCATGATCGACGGGAAGGTAGTAAACGATACAGGAATGGTGAGAAGATGAAGCTGGCGGTATACTACAGTGGCGACTTCGGCAGCCGGGTGGTTGGAAACCTGGTGAACTTCTCAGGGTTCTGCATCTCCTGCGCAGACGCCTGCACCGAATGCCGGAACGTTGCCCCGGACCTGGCAAAAGATATTGTGGCATTGGTGGAGATGCCAGATCCATCGACTTATGGGGATTTCATAGATGATGTAGAGCCCTTGCTCCCTCAAGATATACCCAAGGTGGATCTGGTCATTGTGATCAATGTCCATCCCGATATCCTCTACGGCCTGCTCCCCAAGTTCAAAGAGGCTGGGGTCAAAGCGATCATCGGCGGATCGGAGTCTCCCAAGGAGATGCCTTTGGGGCAGAGAAGACAGGTGGAGGAGAAGGCAGCGGAGCTGGGGATGGAGGCGGCCTTTGCCAAGCCGTTTTGCGCTCTCGCCCCCGATCCAAATAAGCCCATCATCGCTCAGTTCCTGAAAGAGGCGAGAATTGGCAATCCGGTGATAGAGTTCACCGTCCAGGGCAGCAGAGAGGGAAAGGATGTGATCATGGGGGCCAATGTCGTGCGAAGCGCCCCCTGCGGATCCACCTGGTTTGTGGCCAAGAAGATGCTGGGCCTGGAGACCGATCAGCCCGACCTGAGGGAGAGGATATCCGAGGCTCACCATTCCTATCCCTGCACCGGCTCTATGGAGAGGGATGCAGAACTTGGAGACACTGTGCTGCACGTGGGCGGCTATATCATACGCGATGCAGTGGAGGGGGGGCTGAAGAAGGCAAGCAAGCTGCCTAGATCCAAGCTGCCCAAGCCAGGCAGCTCAATTGTAATCTAGAGATCGATCAGCGCTGTGAGCCAGTCCGCTCCGCCAGCAGGAACCGGCTCCAGCTCTCCAGTTGATTTGTTTAAGGCGTAGCCTGAAGGCACGCCGCCCCAGCTCCATAGCCCTCCGTTCTGTCCTCTAACCTGATCCAGCGATTCATTCTCGCTACTGGTCTGGTCAATGGTTAGATTTGCCACCGTCTGATTCTCTGTCCTGCTGTTCATGCCATCCAGTATCGCTTTGCCCGCGCTTCCATCCAGCTTCATGGGAGCTGCCAGGCAGCCCGCACCTAAAAGCAGGAAAGCCAACAAGTATATCACCAGTTTTTTCATATCAACCACACCTCATCGTTCGGCCTCGGAGGCGCTCATTCTGCTCTGAGCGCCTCGATCGGATCGAGCTTTGCCGCTTTATTCGCCGGATAATAACCGGCAATGGTGGTGGTTAGGACGCCGAACAGAACGCCCAATACTATCGACTCGGGGGTTATGGACGATGGCAGCCCGGCCAGAGAGCCTATGAGAAGAGATGTTCCCATCCCTAGTATTATTCCTATCAGGCTTGAGACCATTCCTAAGACTCCTGCCTCCAGCAGATACTGCCTGCGAATGTCCTCTACTGTCGCCCCCAGGGCGAGCATGGTCCCAATCTCCCTGATCCTCTCCTTTACGGTGAGCATCATCACATTGGCGATGCCGATTCCCCCCACCAGCAGTGATATGGCCCCGATTCCCGCCAGGGCGTACTTGATCATGGAGAGGGTGCTCATCAGGGTGCTGAGCATATCCCGGGCGGTGGTGGCATCATAAGCCTCGTCCTTATGGTAGCGACGAAGGTCGTTTATGATCCTCTCGATTATATAATCCGCCTGATCGGGATCGGAGACTGTGACCTGAAAGGTCTGATAGTAGTAGTTCTCCTCATCCAAGAGCTCTTCCATGGCTTTATGAGTGACATACATGGCATTGTCAGCGCTATCTCCCATACCACCGCCAAAGCCCGAATCCTCCTCTTCCTCCAGCACCCCTACCACAGTGAAGTCCATGGGCTGGTCACGATAGTACAGTCGGATCTTGTTCCCTGGAGTGACCTTCATGCGAAACATCACCTGGGATATGCCATTGCCTATCACTATCGACCTGTAATCCGAGCCCGAGAGCCACCTGCCCTGTGCCACCTTTTCCTTCAGATCCTGCTCTTTGTCCGGGTCCACCCCGGTGAGGCTGCCGGAGCTGTTAGTGTTCCTGAAGGAGATCACCACGCTGGCCCCTGTCTGTGGTGCGACATTCTTGACCCCCACAACGTTCTCTAAAACCTTGGTGTCCTTATCAGTGAACTTAGCGGGCTCAGCAGCATTTCGGCTTCCTGGCTCCCCGTCCGGCCCGCCAAAGCGAGCGCTGCCTGGAATTACATGGATCACATCCAGGTCCAAGGTGGAGAACTGGCTGGAGACACCAGAGTATAGCCCCTCCCCCACTGAGAGCATCACCACAATCGCCAAGACGCCGATGATTATTCCCAGGGAGGACATGAGCGTCTTGAAGCGATCGCTTCTGAATCCCAGGGAGATGAACTCCAGCATATCCTGCAGTCTCATTCTCGCCACCCAACAAGGCTCAGGCTCATTTCAGATCCTTCAAGATGACCCCTTTCCCCCATCGCCATTCTTCGAGAGCCTCTTTTTTCGGTAGAGGTAGCCCCCAGCAGCCAAAAGGACCAGGGCACCAATGGCCATGAGCAGGAGATTGTTGTTCGGCCGGTCAGCTTGCAGAGGCGGGGTGTAAGTGGCGATGTAAGGCTCTGACTCATGCCAGGTATCGCCGTTCTTGAACTCAGCCACAAAGCTGACATTGGAGGGATTTCGGGCACTCTTCCCCAGATCGGTGTACTCCACACCAAAACTGATGGTGAAGACCTCATCCGGGTCCATCGTGCCGATATAGTACCTCTCCGGGGAGAACCTCATTCCCTGGGCTGAGGGCACTATGGTCACGGCGTTGAGGGTGTTCTCCCTGGGGTTGGCCACATTCAGGTTAACGGTGGCCTTGGAAGGGGTCGTGGATGGGGAGGAAGAGGTTGAGTCGATGATGGCCATGCTCACCGCAGATGGATCGACCTTGATCGGAATATTGCGGTTGATGGTGATCATATCGTAGCCCCCCAGAACTGTAAAATCAAGAAGGGTAGTGCCGGCGCTCACGTTCTCCCCTGCCCTGACCTTATAGAATACGGTGATTTGATCGTTCGGACCGACCATTCCCAGGTCATAGCGATAGGGATCGACGACCTCCAGCTCAGAGGTGCCCTGGAGCAGTGTACGATTGATGGGAGTGGATAATAGGACATTTGAGGAGAGGCTTGAGACCCCTGCATCCTTTCCTACGCCGTAGGCTGCTGCTCCGTTCTGCATCTGAATGGCTAAAATCGCCTCATCCCCGGGCATGAGCACTGCGGGAGTGGTACTGCTCTGGATATTCACTGGCATGCGATACTCATATCCTCCTGCCAGGCCCGTTATCAGAAGCGCCAAAATGATGATTAGTATTCTCTTCATCTAGCAATTCTCCAAAATTCGTCCGTCTCTGAGCCGGATGACCCGGCTGCAGTTCTCTGTTATCTCCGGATTGTGGGTGACCATGATGATCGTTCTGCCCTCCTCATGCAACTGGTTGAGGATTTTCATGACCTCATCGCTATTCTTTAGGTCCAGGTTGCCCGTGGGCTCATCGGCTATTATGATCTGGGGATCGTTGGCAAGAGCTCTGGCTATCGCCACCCTTTGCCGCTCCCCGCCAGAGATGTTCTGGGGGCCGAAGTCCGCCCGGTGGGCGACATTTATGCTCTCCAAGAGCTTCATGGCCCTCTCTCGTCTCACCCCGCGGGGGACTCCGCGCAGCATCATGGGAATTTCCACATTCTGCAGGACCGATATCCGGGCGATGAGGTTGAAGGTCTGGAAGATGAAACCCATCTCCTCCCGCCGGATCCTGGCCAGCTCCTCGTTCGGCGTCCGGCTGATATCCTTGCCCAGCAGTAAAAAGCGGCCGCTAGTGGGCCGGTCCAGGCAGCCGATGATGTTCAGCAGGGTGGACTTGCCGCTGCCAGATGGCCCCATCAACGCCACGAACTCCCCATTCTCTATCTCCAGATCTATGCCTTTCAAAACAGGATATTCGCTCCTGCCGATGAGATAGGTCTTACGGATGTCCTTCAGCTCTATAAGTACAGGAATGGCACTCAGCTCTCTCTTATCTTTTTTATCTTCATATATTTTCCGTTAGCCTGTCAGGCTGCCCCTTTTAGAAGCCCGGTTGAGCATTTCATTGCTGGCCATGCCCTCCGACCGATCGGCTTTAGGAATCGTCCAGACGGGCAGGCCGTGATTGTTCCGGGTCAGGATGAAACCCAAGCGTCTCAGCTCCATTCTGGCCTCCTGAGGGCTCAATCCGCAGGCCTGGGCCACGCGCTTCAGTTCGCCCCGATCGAGGATCTGGCCCCTCAGACATGGTTTATGCTTTAAGTATTCTCTGATCGCTCTCATTATCTGGCTCCTTTATCAATCAGGTGCTCTGCCTAGACAGTGGATCAAACCGGGATGGAACGATATTTAAAAAGCGAGGCGAACGAACTTGCTCATCCTGAGAGAGTCTGGCGGTAAATCCCTTGGAGAATGTTCTGTTTGGAGATTTGATGGCTTAGATGGTTCGGTTCAAGCAATCTTGCCAGATCGAGAATACGCAGTTTTTGGGAGAGGTCGATGGATTTTTTGAATGGAAACGAAATCTATCCAGCACACAAAGGACTCAAAGACCGCACCAAAGGATTATTGGGCTATCAAGAACTGGATTAACCTTTGCGAGGCCTTTGTGCTCTTTGTGGCTAAAATCCGTTATCTGTAATCCAATCAAACCGATCTACGACGAGTATGAACCAGGCTCCTCGCTATGTAGCACGGGTGAACTTTGAATCGCAAATTCTCTGTATCTTTTCGCCTCTGTGGTGAACCGCGATGCTCTGACCCAACCAGAGAGACGCAAAGGAACAAAGGCCATAATCTCTGCCGGATCTCACCCATATAATTCAACAAAGAGCCGATTTAAGAAACGGAGAAGATTCAGGCCCCTGCCCGGATCGCCTCCCTCCCCGCCGCCAGGGCTTCCTCCAGCCTCTCTGTATCCGGCCCGCCGCCCTGGGCCAGCCCCCGGCCTGCCACCGACGAGCAGAGCCGCTACTTTAAGCAGAAAGTTCTAACCTGTCCGGACGCCTTTATCCCATCAACTCACAATTGTCCATGCTTTTGCAATTTTAATACTAATATTTTTAAACCTCTTCTCCAGCGCTTTAATCCCATAATCGTTTAATCAGTGATAGCTCCTGAGATCCTTATCGCGGTCTCAGTTACCACTACGAAGCGACCGGATAGATCCGATTCATCCAGGGAAAGGACCTTTTTCATCATCGATATCTTATCGGATGGACCACAATAAGCGCTGCGAAGCAATATAATCCCGCGATGAGGCAATTTCATTCGAAAGATCATATCTCCAAAATCCTTATCCATGGTTACTACTATGCGCCCTTCTGTGCAGGCTTTTTCAAGGATGCGTTCGTCTTCCCACCCCCGGCAATCCTCGAAAGCAGAAGATGCATCATGATTATTATCACGCAGCCAGCGCACGACAGAAGGTCCCACACACTCATCCACCAGGAATCGCATCTAAACGGCCTCAGCGCCGAGGGGAACAAAGGAGGCATCCTGCAGGCTCTTAGAGGCAAAGAGGAGACTGGCATATATGTCGTCCTTTGCCAGGCCGGGATATTCTTCCAGAATCGCCTCCATACTGATGCCATGAGCCAGGAGTCCAAGGATGTACTCCACTGTAAGTCTTGTACCTCTGATGACAGGTTTGCCCACCATTATCTTGGGGTTTATAGTTATCCTTTCCAACAGCTCTTCGTTGTTCACAATGATGCTATTTGATGCTCTTTTGATATAAATGTAAGGACCGCCAAAAATATGCTGATCGCTCGCCATAAAATCTGATCATCAGCGAGCATTCAGAGAGGGAAAATATTAATAAACGGAGAAAATCAGGCCCCAGCCCGGATCGCCTCCTTCCCCGCGGCCAGGGCCTCATCCAGCCTCTCTGTATCCGGCCCGCCGCCCTGGGCCAGCTGGGGCCTGCCGCCGCCCCCGCCGCCCAGTACTTTGGCTGCTGCCTTGATTATGCTCCCCGCCTTGACGCCCTTTGAGAGGCCAGACTGGCCCACGGCTGCTACCAGCTTTCCGGTCTTCGAACCCAGCAGGGCCACGCAGTCCTCTTCCGCCAGAAGGGCCGCGGCCTTGAGCAGCTCATCGATATCCGCATTGCCCATCTTCTGCACAATGACCCGCAGGCCGTCTATGGTCTCCGCCTCGGAGACCAGGGTCTTCAGCCTGGCTATTGCGAGGTCCTCTTTTAGCCGCTCGATCTCCTTTTGCTGCTCCTTCCACTCCTCGAAGAACCTCTCCGCAGTCCGGGGGAGCTGCTCATTTGGCACCCGCAGGATGCCTGCCGCACCGGCCAGCAGGTCGTCCCTGGCCTGAGACGCTCGCACAGCCGCCTCTCCGGCAGCAAACTCTATCCTCTCCACCCCGTCTTGGACTCTCTCCGCCCTCAGGATCTTGATCATCCCGATCATGCCGGTATTGGTGACATGAGTCCCTGCGCAGGCCTCAATGTCGCTTCCCACCCGCACCACCCGGATGAGCTTCCCCGGCGGCACACCGCCCTGGTAGAGCTCGAAGCCGAAGAGCTTCTCCGCCTCGGTGCGGGGGAGAAACTGGGTGTCCACCGGGACCAGCTCCATCACCCTGCGGTTGGCCTCCAGCTCTATCGCCTTCAGCTCAGCATCGGTGATCCTCTTGAAGTGAGATATATCCAGCCGGGCCCGGTCCTCGCTCTTCTGGGCCCCCGCCTGCCATATGTGCTTGCCCAATACCCTTTTGGCCGAGTCGTGTACCAGGTGCGTGGCGGTATGATGCCGGGCATGGGCCAGACGGCGAAGCATGTCCACCTTTCCCTTAACGCGATCCCCTTTGGCCAGGCAGCAGGGCTCGGCCAGCTTATGCAAGACCACATCCCCTGACTTCTGGACGTCTGTTACCTGGAACAGCTGCCCATCCTTCTCCAGGGTGCCATGATCAGCAGGCTGGCCTCCACCCTCCGGGTAGAGAAGCGTCCGGTCCAGGATGGCCGACCCCTCCACCACATCCAGAACTTCTGCCTCGAACTCCTCCTCGAAGGGATTCTCATAGAATAGCAGCTCCGTCTTGCCCGGTATGGGGGGGTTTTTCTCCTCCTCCGGCTCCGCTCGGATGTGCTTTTTCGCGACCAATGAATAGAAGTTGTCCGGCAGGTCCACCTGAGCCCCCATCTGTACCGCTGCCTCGCGGGCGATCTCCGGAGGGATGCCGTGCGTATCATAGAGGGCGATCATCTCCGAGAGAGGCACAGGCTCCTTCTTCTTCAGATAGCTTTCCGCCGTCTTCCGGACCAGACGCATGCCCTTCTCCAGGGTCTCAGCATACTTCTGCTCCTCCTGGTCCAGGATCTCCCTGATGGTAGCGAAAGACTCCTCCCAGTCTGGATAATCCAGGCGTGAGATCTGAAGCTGGACCAGGTCGGCCAGGGGCAGCCGCAGGCCCAGCTCTTTCATCAGCCGCAGAGTGCGGCGAATTACCAGCCGGGAGAGGTAGCCGCCCTTAACATTGGAGGGGATGATACCGTCCCCCAGCATATAGGCCAGGCAGCGGGTGTGATCGACCACCGCATAGACCCGCTCCATGGGAAGAATGGCCTTCTCCAGCCGCTCGGGATCAATGCCTATGCTGCCTGCGATCTTCGCCCGCAGGTCAGACATACTGTACTCGTCCAGGTCCACCATTCCAGCCAGGCGGGCGTTCTGGGCGAAGATCTCCGCATACTCCGGGTCATCCAGGTTGTGCTCTACGCCCGCCAGGTCTGCCACCTGCCTGACCAGGTCAGGGAATATGGCGTCATAGATGGTGGGAGCACCATTGGAGGCCCAGACGAACCTCTCCAGGCCGTAGCCGGTGTCAACGATATAGTTTTTCATCTTCTCATAGCGCTCGCCCTTGATCTCGACAGCGCCCGCAGGCGCGGCCACCAGATCCATGAACACCAGGGTGGCCAGCTCCAGGCCGCCCACCATAACCTCCACGCTCGGCCCGGCATTACCCCCACCCGCCCAGGGATTCTCCTTGTAGGTCACCGCCAGGGGGTCCATCCCCAGGCCAACGAGCAGCTCGTCACAAAGCCGCACAGTCCGGTCCTTCCAGTAGATCTCCCTATCCGGGGTGTTGAATACGTGGTGGGCCATCATCTCAAAGGTGGTGAGATGCCGCCCGCTCCGCCCCACTGAATCCAGGTCGTCTAAACGGATGCAGGGCTGGCTGATGGTCAGGGGGTTGGCTGGCGGCGGTACCTGCCCTGAGGTAACAAAAGGCTGAAAATCGGCGATGGAAGCAATGGTCAGATAGATGTCATCTCGCCACCTGGCCGCCACCGGATACCTCTTGATCCGGGTATGCCCCCGGGCCTCGAAGAAGCCCAGATAATGCTCGCGCATTTCATCCAGGCTATGCTGGCGCTTGAATATGGGAGAGCCAATGAAGGTATAGGGATCACAGGGCGGATCACCGCAGGTCTTCCTGCTCCCGTCCCTGGTCCAGAAGAATTTGCCGCATTTCTCGCACTTCTTATGATGGAATCCTTCCTCAATGAAGAAGTCCAATCGATATTCGTCCTCGGTGAACATGGCACATCAGCTTTTGCCGGGAGAAGGGCGAGGATTGCTAAAAGGTTTTCCAAATGGCCAGACATTGCTGACCATCAGAATAATCTCTCGAATCTCGCCTCTAGTTCACCCTCATGACCTTCAGCAGGGAGACCACTGGCACTCCGGCGATCTCTTCAGTGCCTTTCTTGTCGATCAGGACGGCGATGGCATTGATCCTTGCCCCGTGCTCATCCAGATATTCCACTGCTTCCTCCAGGGTCTGACCGGATGTCACCACGTCATCGACGATGATGCAGTCCTTGTCCTGGACATCGGAGAAGTTGGAGCTCAGGTTGCCCTTGGCCCTCTTGTTCTCCTGGGCGATCATCTGTTTGCTGGGGGTGTAAACGGCCAGCTCCGCTGCCAGGTCGTTTGCCACCATGCTGGCAATTGGCAGGCCGCTCAAAGCGATTCCCACCACCACATCCACGCTGCTCTCATTGGCATCCAGGGTCTCATAAATGATGTCGGTCATGGCCTCAGATATGTGGTTGAGCCTGAAGGCGCTTCGGCCTATGGCCGACCAGTCCACCGATATATCCTTGGGGCCGGGGGAGGTGCTCGTCTTCTCGGCATGGGTTAAAAGCCAGGTCACCGTCTCTCCGGATACATTCAGCTCCTCAGAGATCTGACCCTCTACCAGTCCTTCTGCCTTAAGTTCCGTTGCCTTCTTCATCAAATTTTCAATATTTTTCATCTCATACACCTTTTCTTCTTTCGGGCGGGAGTTCCGCAATCAGGACATGCTTCCCCCTCGAATCTCTGGCCGCAGCCCTGGCACCTCTGGACATATTTACGCTCTTTCTTTATCCGGGGCTGGCCGATGGGCTCGATCTTCAGGCCGAGGTGAAGAGCGACGTTTTGCAGAGCATAGTCGTCGGTAGCGAGAGTAGCATTATACTCCAGTGCCTTGGCCAGGACCTCCAGATCGGCCGCAGAGAGAGAACGAATGTCCCCCGTCTGTTCAGCCGCATCTCTGGCCGCTTTCAGGGCAATAGTGGTGGGGCTCTCCACCCGGGTCTCATATATATGGAGCCGGGACCTTGCTCTTATATCCTTTAGCTCCGCCTCCACCGCCGGGACGGTGATCAGCTCCCCTTCTGGCCTCTTGCCCCAGATGAACACCGAAGCGTCCGCTACGGTCATACACATGCAATTGCTCTTCTTGTTTATAGTACTTGGACTTTTCCCGGACCAAAACGCTATTATCATATAATGAGGTCTGGAAATCCGATGGCCAAGAAAGAGAAAAAGTCTGGCAGAAAGGATGAGCGAGGGCTGGCAGCGGAACAGAATAAGATGACGGCGCCAAAGGAAACGGAGACGAAAACGAAAAAAGAACCGCCCAGGCCTAAGACAGCTGCCGACAGGAAGAAAGACCGCCGGGATGGGATAGTGAAAACAGTGTTCGCCGCCGCTCTGGGTGTCCTGGCAGGCTTTGCCTGCTACTATATTGCCAGCACCACGGGCGAGAATCCATGGGAGATAGGCGAATTCCCCTGGCATTTCATATTGCTATCAGTGATCCTGGTCACCTCTCTATTCCAGAGGGTCGCCTATCCCCTGCTGAAGATAGATGCAGCCAGCTTCAAGACCAAAGACTGGCTATACGTGGAGTTCATTGTAGTTGACCTCTGGCTGGTCACATGGACAATACTGCTCAATTGAGGTAGAACATGAGGATAGCTATCATCAATCGCGACCGATGCCAGCCGAGAAAATGCTCTAAAGAATGCGAATACTTCTGCCCGCCGGTCCGCACGGGCGACGAGACCATCGTGTTTGCAGATGGCAAGCCCCTCATTACTGAGAACCTCTGTGTTGGCTGTGGAATATGCGTACGCAAATGCCCCTTTGGAGCCATCACCATCACCAATCTGCCCGAGGAGATGGAGGATCCAGTTCATAGATACGGCCAGAACGGCTTTGCCCTTTATGGCTTGCCTGTGCCGATCGAGGGAAGGGTCACGGGTCTTTTGGGCCCCAACGGCATAGGAAAGAGCACGGCGATATCCATTCTCTCCGGTATTCTCCGGCCGAACCTGGGCAAAGACGCATCCTGGGAGGAGGCGCTACAGCGCTTCTCCGGCTCCATCCTGGGAGACTATCTGAAGAAGGTGGTGGATAAGGGGATCAAGACCTCTTATAAGCCTCAGTATGTTGATCGCATCCCAAAGAGCTATTCAGGCATGGTTTCGGGCCTCTTGGAAAAGACTGATGAGAGGGGCGCCCTGGCCGAACTGACGGGGACTTTGGGCATATCAAAGCTCATGGACAGAGACATCTCCAGCCTCAGCGGCGGCGAGCTGCAGAGGGTGGCCATCGCAGCTGCGGCGGCAAAAGACGCTGATTTCTACTTCTTCGATGAGATCAGCCCGTACCTTGATATCCACCAGCGCATCAACTCCGCCCGCATACTGCAGAGCCTGGCCAAAGATAAGGCGGTGATGGTGGTTGAGCACGACCTGGCCCTGCTCGACCTCCTGGCGGAAAACGTTCATCTCATCTATGGCGTTCCCGGTGCTTATGGCGTGATAACCAGGCCCAAAGGGGTGCGGGTGGGCATCAACCAGTACCTTCGCGGCAACCTGCCCGAGGAAAATGTTCGCTTTCGCGACACCGCCATCAACTTCGAGGTACATGCCCCCCGAATAGAGAAGGAGATCCCATCCCTCATTGCCTATGACGCTTTTGCCATGAAGTATTCTTCCTTCCGGCTGGAGGCCGAGGCGGGGATCATCCGCCGGGGCGAGGTGGTGGGGATCTTGGGGCCCAATGGAATTGGGAAGAGCACTTACATCAAGATCCTGGCAGGAGTGGAAAAGCCAACAACTGGCAGCTTTGAAAGCCAGCTGAAGATATCCTATAAGCCCCAGTACCTCAAAGCAGACACTGAATTGACCGTAGAGGGCATGCTGAGGGGATTGACGCACGGATTTGACAGCAGCTACTATCAGGCAGAGATCCTCAGGCCCATGGGCATCGAGCCCCTCTTAGATAAGATCCTCTCTGAGCTCTCAGGCGGGGAGCTGCAGAGAGTGGCCATAACTGCCTGCCTCAGCCGGGAGGCGGACCTCTATCTACTGGACGAGCCTTCCGCCCATCTGGACGTGGAGCAGAGGATGCTGGCCGCCAAGGTCATGAGAAGGTTCGCCGAGTCCACAGAGAAGACTGTACTGGTGGTGGATCATGACATCTATCTGATCGATCTGCTCAGCGAGCGCCTGATGGTCTTCGATGGCGTTCCTGGAATCCTCGGTGTGGCCCATACCCCGCTGGAGATGCGCGAGGGGATGAACGCCTTCCTCAAAGGGATCGGCATAACCTTCCGGCGCGATGAAGAGACCCGCAGGCCCAGAGTCAACAAGCCGGAATCCAGGCTGGACAGAATGCAAAAAGAGCAGGGAGAATATTATTATCAGATTGAAGAAGCATGAAGTGAATGGAGAATGAGAGAATTCATCCGCAGGAATAATCCATTCAACCGCCATTTCGTGCGCAACCTGGAAGCGGGAACACTGCTGGAGATATTCCTGGTAACAGCGGTATGCTCCGTCCTGGGAATACGCTTCTTTCTCGCCCTAACAGGATATCCGAGCCTTAGCCCGGGGCATTTGCATATCGCCCATGTCCTCTTGGGCGGGGTGCTGATGATGATTGCTCTGGTCATCAATCTGGGCTACATCAACAAATCAGCCAACTATCTGGTGGCGGTGATTGGAGGCCTGGGATTTGGCGCATTCATCGATGAGCTGGGCAAGTTCATCACCGGGGATAATGATTACTTTTTTCAGCCCACAGTGGCCCTGATCTACATAATATTCGCCCTTTTGTACCTGGCAATTCAGACCTTCATCCATAAGCCAAAGCTCACCGAGCAGGAGAGGCTGGTAAATGTACTGGAGCTGGCAAAGGAAGCGGTCTTGGAGGATCTGGATCATCTGGAGAGGAGAAAAGCCCTGGCTCTGCTAAAGGAGAGCTCCCAGAATAATCCAATGACTCGAGCCCTGCAGGATCTTCTCCATAGCACCGATAGCGTGCCCATGCCCAAGATCGACATCTACACCGCCACGAAGTATCGTATGCGCATGTACTACCGGAAGCTGATCAAAAAGAGCTGGTTTATAAGAGTGGTTATGGCCTTCTTCATCTTCCAGTCCATCTTCACCCTGGGCCTTGACTTCATGCTCATTTACCTCAGGCTTAACTCGGAGAAAGGTTTTGAAGCCATATTTCCCAGCCTATCGTTCTTCGATCTGGCCGGACTGGCTGCAGCCACCCTATCCTCCATCCTGGTCATCTATGCCATTATTAAGATGAAAAGCTCCCGCCTGGAGGCCTACAGGATATTCAAGAACGCTATCCTTGTGCAGATATTCATAGTGCAGGTCATCCTCTTCTATCTGACACAATTTATTGCCCTGCTGGGCCTGGCCGGCAATATCTGCATACTTTTAGTGCTCAACTACATGATCATTCAGGAGACCAATGCCAGCAGAGGCCCGGAGAATTCCGTATGAAGATATCAGCCGGGGATCATTTCTTCCACTTGATCTTATCTCCTTTGGACTTCAGCACGTCTCCCCTTTCCAGGATCCGGATCAATTCCATAAAGACATCCCTTCCGTCAACCATCAGGTTTACATCATGCTCATCCTTGCGCAGCATGCAGCTCTCGATGAACTCATCCAAGCTCATCTTCTTGTCAGACGGTGGCGTCGCTAGCTTCTCTATCAACAATCCCAGGGCAGATATCTGCTGATATTCATCCGGATACATGTCGATGAACTCTTCATCCATATCGCTTACCAGCGGAGCGGTGAACTCGTCCACATAAAGGCCGATGGATCTGGATAAGTAGTAATCCGCATTTAGCACGAGCTCATCGGGCTCTGTATCGAAGTCACCCGGATCGGCAGGAATCTCCAGCAGCGGATCGTCCAATTTGTCGCCAATGGGCTCTCCCACAATTATGCCATTTAGGGATAGAACGGAATGAGCGAAGCTCTGGGCCTTTCCTGAGCGCAGCAAATAGTTCAGCCATGCATCTACGTTGAAATCCAAAGGTTCGCTCTCTTCTGAAGTATCCTCCGAATTCTCCTCTGAGGATTCTTCCGAAAGCTCTTCCGGAGACTCGATCTCATCGCCCTCGCATTGGGCTAAAATCTCATCCCTTATCTTCATCATCGTCGGGTCCAGCTCTTTTAAGAAGAGCTCATCGAACTCCTCAGGGGTGCTGCTCTGGGAAAGCGCGCTCTTTATCAACGACAGATCGTGCTCATAATCGCTGATATCCTCTGCCATCTCCTTGAGCCGGCTGTACCTGCCGCGAAGGCAGAATTGCTCATCTGAATCCATAACCAGGTAGGGCTTTAATTCAACTCTAATTCCCGCATCGCTGAGGAAAGTGCGAATATTAGCGGCCTCATCCTCATCATACTCTCCAAGGAAGAACATGGATTGCTGTAGTATTCAACTGGTTAAAAACTTCACGGAAAAATAGGAGGGAGGGAAAGTCGAGAAGGGTAATGAGGTAGGAGGAAAACGCCTATCGACTTTCACCGTATTCTATATAGTAATTTAACGAGATATATAGCTTTCGACGTAGACGATTCGCCTAAACCATCTCATCAAGCTCTTTCTTCAGCTTGGCATATGTCACCCGCAGATGCTCAGATATCACCCTGGTATCAGATAAGACGGGCATGAAGTTGGTGTCTCCATTCCAGCGTGGGACGATATGCATGTGAATGTGGTCGGCGATCCCTGCACCGCCCACAATTCCCATGTTAATTCCCAGGTTGAATCCATCAGGACGCATGGTCCTTCTCAAGAGCTCCACTGCCAGATCAGCAAGCTCCATCATCTCCCGACGCTCATCATCCGTCCATCCGGCGAGAGTCGAGGTATGCTTAAACGGAACCACCATCATATGACCATTGTTGTATGGATAGGCATTCAGGATGATGAAGTGATTTTTGCCGCGGTGCAATATGAGGTTCTCTTCGTCCCTGTTCTCCCCAGGTTTACTGCAGAATATGCAGCCCTCCGGCTTCTTGCCGAGGATGTAGTCGATCCTCCAGGGTGCCCATAAATCTTCCATATCATTTCGCCCCATTCTCAAAGACGATCTTCCTTCCCACCACTTTAGGATTCCCCTCGATGAACATCTTTATCGCCCTGGGATAGGCCCTGTACTCTGCCCTCTGGATCCTGGCCTTTAGACTCTCATGGGTATCGTTCCTCTTCACCGGCACCGGCATCTGATAGATGATCGGTCCGTGATCGACATCCTCATCGACGAGATGAATGGTGGTGCCAGTCCACATCACTCCATGCTCCAGGGCCTGGCTGAAGGCATCCAATCCCCGGAACGAGGGCAAGAGAGCAGGATGTATATTTAAAATTCTATTTTTATAATGGCGAACGAATCGAGGTGACAGGATCCTCATATAGCCGGTGAGAACCACCAGGTCCACCCCTGCCCCCTCCAGATGCGACACGAGCTGTTGGTCATACTCCTCTCGACTCCTTCCCGCTGGATCCAGATACATATGACGAACACCAAACTCTTGAGCGATCCGGAGGGCTCCAGCGTCCGGCTGATCGGCTAGGACTATTTTGACCTGGGCAGGAAGATAACCATCCCGCTCCGCCAGCAGAATGTAGCGAAGGTTCTCTCCTCTTCCGGAGGATATGATGCCAATGGTGGCGGTCAAATCGATGGCTCACTTCCCAAGGGTGATCTCAATCGCGGATACATTGGTTGCCCCCCGGTCGGTGTCGAGGGTCTCGGTGGAGATATAAATTCCCATCACCCTAACATCAGGCAGAAATCTAGACCTTGAGACCTCTGCCACATCCACCGCCCTGGAGATCGCCCGCCCTCTAGCCATGATTCGGACATCCTTGGCGCCGCTGTTGAACTGGGTTACCACTGCCAGCACATAGTTCATCACAGGCTTATTGCCGACGAATACGACCTCATCTTCCGCCATTGGCTCATCACCTTAAAAATTAAATTGCACTATTCTATGATATCATAGATAAACCTGCTGATTAGAGATTACAGATATCTGCCTCGCGCTTTTATCTCCTTCACCCTCTTTAGAACTGCTTCTCCGAGGGGATAAACCTCCAAGTAGCCGGCCTTGAAGGCCTCTATCAGCTCTTCAGGTCGATCGTGGGTGCTCTCCAGAGTCTGGAAATAGACGTGCACATCCACCCCCTGGGCCTCAGTGGACCTCTCAATAAAGGAGAGGCCAAAGTCGATCAAGCAGATATCCCCCTCAACTAGAATCATATTGGAGGTGGTCAGGTCCCCGTGAATGATTCCCCCTTGGTGCAGCCTTCCCACCATCTCCCCCACCTTGCGGGAGAGATCCGGATTTATCACATCCTTGAGCTTATCTCCCCGGATATGCTCCATCTTCAGCTCAAAGCGGGATATATCGCAGATGATGGGTGTGAGAACGCCATGCCTCCGGGCATCAGAGGTGATCCTCGCCTCCCTGATAGTCCTCTCCTGGCGGATTCGCTCGTCCAAGGCAGGCAGGCGGTAGCTCTTGGGAAGCCGCCACTTCCTGACCACTCCGTCCTCCAAGGTTATGACCGCCTCTGCACCTCTTCCAATCTCCATGCTCATTTTATCTCCATGCAGTCTCCGTCTTCTTGCCCATTCCATCTGTATGCACCGATCAATTCTATTTGCATCCAGTCAGCTCCAATTGTCATCTGCGCCGATCGATTTCTATCCGGTCAGGTCATCCCTTTTCTTCCAGGCCTTGATCAGCCCCAAGCAGCCGGTGATCATCATATCTCCCGCCGGAGCTGCCGCCACCGCCCCTTTTAAAGCCTCGCAGGAGAGGAAGCTCTCCCTTCGGGGTCCAGTGATCAGAATCGACCGGACCCCATCCGGCAGGCTGCCTATATAAGAACCATGACCTCCATCGTCGAACACCTCACCCTCCTCCAGCGTTCCCCGGCAGAGCTTCTGGGTAAACTCCCTCACCTTTTCCCCTTTCATGCTCGAGGTATGATGCTCGAAGACGGCACAGATCCTTCCCTCTGACAGGATGGCAGCTATAGTATGGCTGTTTCCAAAGTTGATGATCAATGCCGGGTCCTCAATCCGCGGGTCGAGGGCGGCACCGAAGATAGCTGCAGGACCGGTGTCCATTATAAAGGGCTCAAATCCCTCTTTTATCAAGGTATCCCGCACTGCCACCATCCTGGTCATCTCCTGCGGGCACTCTTTAAAAGTGAAATCATCCAGGCTTCCGCCCGAACGGATGGCTGCGACCATATGCTCGAACCGGACCTGGCGGTTTGGCTTGCCGGGAGAGTAGCCGTGGTCCTGTACCGCCACGGCAATATCCTTAGGCAGAGATATGTCGAATAGCTGGAAAGCCCGCTGAAGAGAGGGAATGTCGATGTCTCCCGTCTCTACGATTTCTGCTGATGCCGGTGCATCCTCCTGGATGATAACTCCCAAGGCCTCAACCTGGCCCAGGTCATTATTAATGGTGGCTGCGGCTGAGGGGGTGGCAAAAACCCTCAGTCCCGCTGCCAGGTGCCACCTCACTGCCATGGTGGAGGCTCCGCCCCCCATGATGGGGCCATGCAAAAAAATGTCCCGTCCCGCCATCCTGGCCCGGCTAATCCTGTTTCCAACAATCATGGTCTGACTGGGCAGAACCATCTTGGTCGAGCCCTCGATTGGCACCCCCTCCTGGTAAAGCAGGATGTCTTGAGTCCCTGCCCCAACGTCAACCGCTAAGAGCGTCATAGATCATTCCTTCCCCTAGAGAGCTTTTGTCTGGTCCCAATTGGATGGGCTACGGGAAAAATTTTATCCTCGTCCAGAGAGGAATGGACATGATCTTAGATGTGGTGGTCGCGAGCACGTCTCGCTATACTAAGTTCGGCTCGGTTCGGGATCCGGATAGGGCAGAGGACCTGTCCGGGAAGGTGATACTGGAGAAGATAAGGACGGCAGGGTATACAGGCAACTACCTGCTCGTCCCGGACGGCGTAGAGCCCATCCAGCGTGCAATTAAGACGAGCAGCGCTGATGCCATGGTGATCTGCGGCGGCACAGGACTCACCGCTTTGGACCTAACCATAGAGGCTGCAGAGCCGCTCTTTGAAAAGACGCTCCCGGGGTTTGGGGAGATCTTTCGTTGGCAGAGCATGAAGGAGGTTGGAACCCGGGCCATGCTAACCCGGGCAACAGCCGGAGTCTTTATGAAAAAACCAATATTCTGCTTGCCAGGCTCTCCCGGGGCGGCTCGCTTGGGAATGGACCTCATATTAGCAGAGATCGAGCATATCCTGAAACATGTGATGGAGTAGGGGAAAAATAATATTAATCGAATCAAAAACTATTGCCCCGGAGTAGCCTTTTATATCATTAGTACACTAATAAGCACATAGAGCTAATCACGGAGACTTGGCCAATGGAGACAGAGATTCCAGTGCGAGATATCATGACCCGACCGGTGATCACCGCTGACGCCGATCTAGATGTATTGAGCGCTGCCAAAAGGATGGGCTCGGCCAATGTGGGAAGTCTGATAATTGTATCCCGAGACAAAACCACAGGCATTTTAACGGAAAGGGACCTGGTCAGGAAGGTCATAGCCCAGGGGGTTGATCCCAGAAATCTGAAGGTGAGGGAGATCATGAGCTCACCTGTAACTGCAATCGAACCCGATGCAAGCATAAGAGATGCAGCCAACCTCATGCTCCGGGCAGGAGTAAAACGGCTGCCTGTTATCCTCAAGGGCAAGCTGATGGGCATAATCACAGATACCGACCTGGTCTCTGGCTGTTCCGTCGGATTGAATGATATCTTAAGCGATCTGTTGGAGATGCACCGGGAGAACATTCATTTCGAGCAGCCCCGAGGAACTGTGAGCGGAATCTGCGAAGTCTGCGGCCAGCTATCAGATAATCTGGAAAACGTGAATGGCGAGTTGCTCTGCTGGAGCTGCAGGGACGGAAATCGATAGCCTTAGAATGACTGCGATATGGCAAATTGCAATATGGCAATCGCGGGACAGCAGGGGAGTCGGAATGCTAGTCGAAGACATTTTCTCTAGAGATCCTCTTTATGTGGAGGACTCCACCTATCTGACCAAAGCGCGTCAGTTGATCAGAGACAACCATGTGCGGGGACTGCCGGTTGTGGATAGCAGAGTCCAGGTTTTAGGGGTTATAACCTCACAGGATGTGCTTCGGATTACCTCGACCAAATCAAATGTTACAGTCTCAGGATTTAAAGTTCAGGTACCTGCAGTGACGGGTGATACTGATGTGCTTGATGCGGCAAGGATCATGCTCAAAGAGAAGAGCAACCTGCTTCCAGTGGTCGAATCCCAGGAAGATAAAACTCTAAGAGGTGTTGTAACAATAATTGATATATTCAAGCATTTAGATATCTCTAAAGTTCCAAAAAAACCGATTGGCGAGATCATGAGCACCAAGGTGGTAACCGCCCGCCTGGACGAGCCGGTGACCAAGGTCTGGGACCGGATGGTGGAACGAGATTTTACCGGTCTGCCAATGGTGAGGGATGAGAAACCCATGGGAATTATCACGAGATTCGATATCCTGAAGAGAGGCTGGGCCAGGATCAGCAAAGAGAGCGAGACCAGACCGGTGGAAAGAATGCAATTGCCGGCTGAGAAGCTGATGAGCTCTCCTCTCTACAGCCTTGGGCCGACGGCCAGCGTTGCCGAGGCCATAGAGCTGATGCTCAAGCACGATGTGGGCAGGGTATCGGTGGTAGACGAGGGAAGGATTATGGGGATAGTGGATAGAAGCGATCTGATCAAATGTTACCTGGGGGAGTGAAAATGAGCAATGGTCCAACTAGTGGAAAGGAGATAACGAGGATACCGCAGAGGAACGATAGAATGCCAAGAGCTCCGGGCTCAGGAGAGAGGGGACCGCTGCAGTTCGACTCCAGGCATGCCAAACACATCAGCGAGGTGCTGAGCGCAGCATCGCCGGACGTGGTCACAGTCCCGCCTACTACCACCATCATGGGGGCCATAAAGACCATGACCTTCTACGGCTTCTCCAGGCTTCCCATCGCAGATGCAGGCACAAAAAGGCTGCTTGGCTTTGTGACATCGGTGGATGTAGTGGACTTCCTTGGCGGAGGGCTTCGGCACAACCTTCTGCAGGAGAAGTATCAGGGGAATATCTTCACCGCCATTAATGCAGATATAAGGGAGATAATGAGCAGCAAGCTCATCTATGCCAGCGAAAACACCTCATTGCATGATGTCTTGAAGCTGATGTATGAGAAGAACGTGGGCGGCCTTCCGATAGTGGATGAGGATTCCCGCATCAAGGGAATAATCACCGAGGAGGACTTCGTGCGCTCTTGTCGAGGGGTGGATACGGGCCTTGTGGTTGAATCCTTCATGAGCCCCAATGTTGTAACTGCACCCGCTCAGACCACCATCGAAAAGATGACCAGGATGATCATCCAGAAGGGCTTCCGAAGGATGCCTGTGGTGCAGGATGGCGTTCTCATGGGCATGGTGACCGCATCGGACATAATGAAATACCTGGGCAGCGGTGATGCATTCGAAAAGGTGGTTACGGGCGACATCGGCGAGGTGATGAACCAGCCCATAAAGAGCCTGATCAAGAGAAGCCTGATCACCATCGAGAAGAAGATGGACCTGGGCCATGCGGCCAGAAAGATGATGGACAACGAGATTGGATCGATGCCCGTAATGGACAGGGGTTCATTAGCAGGCATTCTGACAGAAAGAGATTTCGTGAGGGCCTTAGCTGAGAACAGAGGAATACTGCCATGATCATAAAGAAAGTCAAAGACTACATGAGCACCCCCGTAAATGTCATCGAGCGGAACGAGCCCATTCAGAGAGCAAGGAACCTGATGTTCAAGTACTCCATCGGCAGGCTTCCGGTTATGGATAACGGCAAGCTGGTGGGCATAGTCACCAAATACGATATCACCAACCGGATCAGCCAGGCAGCCCCAGAATGGAGGAGGAGGCCCATAGACAAGGTCCCAATCCAGGTGGTCATGACCGAGAAGCCGATAACCATATTCCCTGATGCCACCATGCCCCAGGCAGCGGAACTGATGATCGAGAACGATATAAGCGGCCTGCCGGTGGAAAAGGACGGAGAGATCGTGGGCGTGATCACCTCCAGGGATATGGTGAGACACTTCTCCGAGCAGGATATATCCTCAACTGTGCAGGAGCTGATGAGCAAGAACATCCTCAATGTTCACCGCCACCATACCATAGGCCATGTTCTGGAGGAGATGAATGTGCAGGGGATCAGCCGGGCCCTGGTCTATGAGGATAACAGGACTCCTGTAGGCATAGTGACCCGCTCAGGCCTTACGTTCTCTGATATCATGGGGCCGAAGGATGATATGGAGACCAAGAACATCAAGATGACCCGGAAGGAGAGCACTGCGGGCAGAAAACAGAATCGATATGTAAGGCAGATGCCCTTCGTGGCCGAGGATGTCATGACCTCGCCCATACTCAGCCTGACCCCGGAGACCAATGCGGTCGAGGCCAGCAAGACTCTTGCAGAAAAGCATATCATCGGCATGCCGGTGGTAAAGGACAATGATGTGGTGGGCTATTTCTCAGCCGATGAGATCATAGCGGAGATTGGCAGGTGGAAGTGATGCAGGTTAAAGACATTATGACAGAGCCCGTTACCATCGATAAATCGGAACGGTTGGGCCATGCGCTGGATATAATGGAGAAGAACGATCTGCGCAGGCTTCTGGTGACCAATAAAGGCAAGATAGGCGGAATAATCACTACCAGACAGATTGCCCGCGTTCTTGGTGCCCGAAAATCCCTGGGCATGCCGGCCTCCTCTCTGCATGTGGCATCAGCCACTCAGGATAGCGTTATCAAGGTCCTGGCGGACATGGACATGTTAGATGCCATGCTCCTCTTGCAGAAGACATCGGTGCTGGTGGCAGTGGACGGCGAGAAAATCCTGGGCTGGGTCAGGCCGAGGGAGATCCTGGAGAAGGCCAATGTGAGCGGCCTGGCCTCCGAGGCCATGAGGTATCCCCTCACCGCGAACCCCAACGATCGTCTGGTTCATGCCCGGCGCACAATTCTGGATAGAGACGTGGGAAGGCTTCCCGTGGTCGAAGCAGGACGTCTGGTGGGGATATTAACAGAGGGAGATGTGGCCAAAGCCCTGCGAGCCTTCAGGGATCTCAATGACACCGCCAGCAAGCAGCATACTCGCATCTACAACATACTGGTCTCTGATGTGATGACCCATGATGTCAAGTACGTCTACACCGATACCCCTCTGGAGGAGGTAAAGAGCATAATTCTCTCGGATAACATAGGCGGCCTGCCCGTGCTCAACCACAGAGAAGAGGTAGCGGGCATGATCACCAGGAGGTCCATACTGGATTATCTGGTGAGGACTGGATGAATCTGCAAAGGATTGCAGATAAACTGGGAATAACTGTAGATCGGCTGCAAAGCCTGCAAGATACGAAGATATCTGAATCAAGCTGGCCCGAGCCTCAACTGCTGAGATTTGATAAGGAGATCTCAGGGGTTGAGGCCGGGACGGTGATTTTTAAAAACGGAGAAATTGTCTGGGGCTACCCCAGCATCCGCCGTCCTCTGATGCTTGAAGCGGGGATAAAACGTCATTTTATCGATTCTGTGGCAGTGGAGGAGAAGATGAATGGCCACAATGTCCGCATAACATCCATAGACGGGGATATCGTGGCCCTGACCAGAGGTGGTTTTGTCTGCCCTTACTCCACAGAGGTGGCGACAAGGCTCCTGCCGGAGGATATTTTCGAAGAGAAGCCCAATCTGGTCCTTTGCGCGGAGATGGTGGGGCCGGAGAACCCCTATGTATCTTTAGATGTCTATCCCACTGACAGCATCGATTTATACCTCTTCGATGTTGCCCAAAAGAACCAGCGAGGGACCCATGGGGTGCATAAGACCCACGAGATAGCAGAGGATTTCGGCCTGAAAGGGACCGCTTTTTTTGGAGAATTTCCCCGGGAGACGGCGCACAAAAGGATCAAAGAGATAGTGATCAAGCTGGGCCGGCAAGGAAGGGAGGGGGTGGTCTTGAAGGACCCGGAAAACAGGGTAGCCCCTCTGAAATATACCAGCTCCGAATCGAACTGCAATGACCTGGCAATAGCTTTTAGCCACTATAACGATTATGCTTTGGACTTCTTTTTATCCCGCGCGGTCCGGGAGGGCTTTCAATCAGTGGAATGGCAGGAGTCGGTGGAGGAGAGAAGGGAGAGGGCCCGGCGCATTGGTGAGAGCATTCTCTTGCCCCTGACAGAGACCATCAAGAATAAGCAGCAGGGGGAGACTATTATGCAGAGAATTAAGATCCGGGTGAAAAGCCTGGCCACAGCCCGGGGATTTGAGTATCACCTGCGCAGATGCGGGATCCGGGCAATATTCGACCAGCCGCTGCCTGATGATGACGGCTATACCATAGGAATAACCAAAATAATCATGAGCACAAATGATAAGACTGAAGCCCTCTTGAATGGAGAGATGTGGTGAAGGCAGAGCTTATGACAGAGATTGCTGACATTGAGATGGAAGGCCATCTCATAGACTCCCAGATGCTAACACGAGTCCTGGACAAGATCATGGACATGGGAGGAGAGTTTGAGATCAAAACCTTCCGCATAGGGGAGAAGAAGAACGATACCAGCTATGTGCAGATCACGGTGACCGGAGAGGATTCAGCTCACCTGGACAGGATACTCAGGGAGCTGAATGCCCTGGGAGCGCGCCTCCTGGAGATGGAGGACGCCAAAACCGAGATCTCTCCTGGAGATATGGTAGTCCCCCGGGGATTCTACTCCACCACCAATCATCCCACTTATGTGCGCTATCATGGGGCCTGGGTGGAGGTTTTGGCGAACCACATGGACTGCCTCATCGTCCTGCATGACGGAAAAGCGGTATGCACGCCCATCGGCCATATAAAGAAGGGGGACCTTGTGGTGATTGGAACCACAGGGGTCAAGGTGGTACCGCCCGAGCGCCCGAGGGAGAAGAGCTTCTTCGGATTCATGTCCAATGAGGTCTCCTCAGAGAGGCCCAGCGGAGAGCTCGTCCGCCAGCTGGCCTGTGAGATCATCAGGACCAAGAATGGAGGAGGAAAGATTGCTGTGGTCTGCGGACCAGCGTTGGTTCATACCGGTGCCGCCCCCTCCCTGGCCAAGCTCATCCGAGAGGGATATGTGGATGTCCTCCTGGCAGGAAATGCGGTAGCGGTACATGATATCGAGCGCCAGCTCTTTGGCACCAGCCTGGGCATGAACTGCTCGGGAAATGCAATATCAGGAGGACACAGAAACCATCTGTACGCCATAAGCGAGATCATGGCCAGCGGCTCCATCAAGAAGGCCATAGAGGAGGGCAAGCTCAAGGGTGGAATAATGTATGAGGCGATCACCAGAGGGATCGACTTCATCCTGGCGGGCTCCATTCGCGATGATGGACCCCTTCCCGAGGTCATAACCGACACCGTCAAGGCCAAGGATGCCATGGGTAGGGTTCTGCAGGGGGTGGACATGACCATAATGCTGGGCACAATGCTCCATTCCATTGCTGTAGGAAATCTCTTGCCCTCATATGTCAAGACCATCTGTGTTGACATCAATCCCTCCACAGTGACAAAGCTGATGGATAGGGGATCGGCCCAGGCCATAGGCCTTGTGACCGATATTGGCATATTCTTGCCCCAGCTGGCTGAAGAGATCCAGAAGCAGAAAAAAGAGATCATAAGAGCTGCCTGACTGGATCGCAAATCTTTTATTCGCCTATGCCCCTGCTAGTAGAGTCCCAGAGGGCCGCCGTGGCTTAGCCCGGTTAAAGCGGCTGATTCGTAAGATGGTCCGAAAGATCAGCAGTTCATGGGTTCGAATCCCATCGGCGGCTTTTTATTTTTAAATCCTGCCGATCTTGGGATTTGCCGGTGGTTTTTAAGCAGTATATAATCAGTTTATAAGCGCTTTATAAATCTTAAATACTCACATATATATACCCCCAGTTTGTAAGTATGAACTGGAGATACTTGAGTATGGAGTCCACAATAAACATAGAGAACGTGGTGGCATCCACCAAGCTGGCTGAGGAGTTCGATCTCCATAAGATCGAGGCTGAGCTGGAGGGCGCAGAATACAATAAAGAGAAGTTTCCCGGCCTGGTATACCGGGTAAAAGCCCCCAGAGCTGCTTTTCTGATATTCACCTCCGGCAAAGTGGTATGCACCGGCGCCAAGAACGTCGAGGACGTTCGCACGGTTATAACCAATATGGCCCAGACTCTCAAGTCCATAGGCTTCGAGAATATCGATCTGGAGCCGGAGATCCACGTTCAGAATATTGTGGCATCTGCAGATTTGAAGACAGACCTGAACCTCAACGCCATAGCCCTCGGCCTGGGACTGGAGAATATCGAATACGAGCCGGAGCAGTTTCCCGGCCTGGTCTACCGGATAAAAATCCCAAAGGTGGTAGTGCTCATATTCAGTTCCGGAAAATTGGTGGTCACTGGTGGCAAGTCGCCAGAGGAGTGCGAAGAGGGAGTCAAGATCGTGAGGGAACAGCTGGAGAATATGGGGCTGCTATAACTGAATTGAGATCTAATGAAAGCAGGGATCGATCCCTTTTTTTGTCTCCAGACTCCTGCAAATACTGGGAAATATGGGCATTTTTCCGCCTCTTTTGCCCCTGGCCATGAGTAGTTATATAAACAAAAGTTTCCATTTATAAGCGATGATCTTCCAGATCCTGGACGCTAACTACGCATATGATTCAGGGCGAAAGCCCTTGGTGCAGCTATTTGGCACCACTCCAGAGGGGCAGAGCGTCACAGTCAAGGCAGCAGGATTCAGGCCCTATTTTTATGCCAGCGCAATAGAAGGCTGTCTGGAAAGTGCGGCGGACGACCTGAAGGCCATGGGTCTGGAGGTGGAAGTGCTGGAGCGCTTCGAGCCCATAGGCTATCAGAAGAAGCCCAAAAGGATGCTCCAGATCACCACTAACGATCCCAAAGAGGTAAGAAACCTGAGGGAGAGGGTACGCTCCCTTCCCGGCATTCGGGCGGTCTACGAGACGGATATCCTCTTCAAGAACAGATTTCTGATCGACAAATCGCTGGGAGGAATGGGATGGGTCGAGGCTCCAATACCGGAATGGACCTTGAGCCAGAATGCCGGATCAGTGCAATCGGGAAGAGACTTGCCTCCGGTGGATGCTGCCTCCATCCGTCCGGTGCAGCATGAGGCCAATGCACCCTTGCGTTTCATGAGCTTTGATATCGAGTGCCTTCCTGATCATGGTGCCATGCCCAAGGCAGAGAAATCCCCGGTGATCCTGATCAGCATGGCCTTCGAGCCGGAGTATCAGGGCAACAAAGACCTGGTACTAGTAGGAAAGGAGATCGACTGCCCCCGTCCGGACACCAGAGCCTGCAGGAACGAGTATGAGCTTCTAAATCAGTTTGCAGCCATAATCAGGGACTACAATCCCGATATCATCGCTGGCTACAACTCCAATGAGTTCGATTTTCCTTATCTTCAGGAGAGGGCAAAGCAGCAGCAGCTCGATTTCAGGGTAGGAAGGGATGGCAGCTCCTGGTACATAAAAAAGATAGTGAACCGAAGCGATGTCTCCGTCACCGGCCGGGTGGTGGTCGATCTATTGCCCATCATACGCTCCTCGTTCAGCCTGAAGCAGTATACCCTGAGGAATGTTGCTGCGGAGCTTCTTTCGATGGAGAAGTACGATGTGAATCCCCAGGAGATCGAGGAGCTCTGGGCAGAAGAGAGCAATGGAGAAGGTCTGAAGCGGTTTATCAGCTACTCCCGCCGAGACTCTGTCCTCGCCCTTCGTCTGCTATTGGACCTTCGGCTGATGGACAAGTACATCGCCCTCTCCCGGGCCAGCGGCTCGTTATTGCAGGACATAGTCAACGGCGGACAGTCGGGGATGGTTGAGAACCTGCTCTTGCGCCGCTTCCGGGAGATATCCCGGGTGGTGCCCCCCAAGCCAGATTCTGGTCTCTCGGACGAGCGATATGTGGAGAACGAAGAGCTGAAAGGAGGAGCAGTGCTGGTGCCTGAGAAGGGGCTGGTGGAGGATGTGGTCATTTTAGACTACAAGTCGCTATATCCCACCATCATGATGGCTCATAACCTCTGTTACTCGACGGTGGTGCTGGCTGACTCTCCCGACCAAAATGATATTATAACCTCACCCTCCGGAGGAAGGTTCGTCTCCCCGAATGTTTCACCGGGGGTAATGCCCCAGGTCTTAAAAGAATTGCTCGATCAGAGGACGGAGACCAAGAGGTTGATGAAGAAGGCCAGCGAAGAGGAGAGGCGATTTTTAGATGCCAAGCAGTATGCACTGAAGATCCTGTTGAACAGCTTCTATGGCTACTCGGGTTACGCCCGGGCGAGGCTGTACAGCCTGGCTTTGGCCAATGCGGTCACCTCCTTTGGCCGGGAGAACATTATCCGGACGAAGAAGATCATAGACGATATAGGATCGGTCTATGTGATCGAAGGCCGGGCAGTCTTCAAGGACGAACTGAGGCTAGGAGCCCCGACAGGAAAGGGATTCGACCTCAATGTGGTCTATGGGGATACTGACAGCGTCTTCGTCCGTCTCAGTCCCCATAATGAGCCGGTCTCACTGGAGGATGCGGGCCTGATCGGAAAGAAGATCGCCGAGACGGTCACATCCAGCCTTCCCCAGCCAATGGAACTTGTCTTCGAGGCCTTCGCCCGAAGGGGCATATTCCTGGCCAAGAAGCGGTATGCCCTCTGGATCTTCGAGCAGATGGGGGAGGAATGGAAAGATAGGATCAAAGTCCGGGGCATGGAGACCGTGAGGCGGGACTGGTGCGGCCTGACCTCCGGGACTCTGAAGACATGCCTGGAGCTGGTGCTCAAGGAGGGGAAGGTGGACGAGGCGGTAGAGCATGTCAGATCGGTGGTGGTCCGGCTGCAGAACCTGGACCTATCCCAGGATCCGGGAATACTGGAGGAGCTGACCCTCACCAGGAGGTACACCAAGAGCACGGGTTCGTACAAGAACAAGCAGCCTCACATCCAGCTGGTGGAGAAGATGAGAGAGAGAGGGGGAAAGGTGCCCACTGTCGGAGACAGGGTGCCCTTTGTGATCATCCGGGGCAAGGGCGGCAAAAAGAACAAGACCCTTTTCGTGGACCGGGCGGAGGACCCGGAATTTGTGCTGGAGAACAATATCTCTCTGGATACGGAGTACTATGTGAACAAGCAGATCCTGCCGCCGGTGATGCGCATATTCGAGAGCTTCGGGGTGAACAAGGACCGGCTCTGCTCTAGCCGGGCGCAGAGCAGCCTGTTCAGCTTTGCCGGCGAATGCAACAAGCCACAGAAGCAGAAGTCTCTCTTCGACTTTTAGGGAGGTTTGGCCTTCAGCCGCCAGCCAACGACTGATAGATGTTCCAGGCCCCAACAGCCGCGAAGTTCACCGCCACTGCTCCCAGGATCAGGCCCATTACTCGGTTCAATACCATCACCCCGGTGATGCCCAGCACCCGATCGATGTAATCGGAGAACTTGAGGACGATCAGGGTCACAGTATAGGTCAGGGCGATTCCCAGGATGACAATCGACTTCTCTGCGATGCTTTCTGCCGATCCCATCAGGACCACCACCGTGGTGATCGCACCCGGTCCGGTGAGAAGGGGCGTGGCCAGGGGAAAGACGGAGATATCCTCCCTGCTATTGGCATCCTTCAATTCCTCTTCCGTTACCTTCTTCTGCTGGTGGACTCCTCTGAGCATGTCTATGGCCACCAGGAAGAGGAGAACTCCTCCAGCCACGGATAGGCTGTCCGTGGTGATGCCGAAGAGGCGGAGAACGAGATCGCCTGCCATGGCGAAGAGAATGGCAATGATAAAGGCGACCAATGTGGCCCTCTTATAGATACGGCTCTTTTCCAGAGGGGGCAAGCCGATGGTCAGGGTGACATAGACCATGGTGGCCTCGATGGGATTGACTATCACGAAGATGGTGCTGAAGACATATACGAAGTAGAGTAGGTAATCGCCTGCATCCATTGAATTTCCCTTTTGGCCATTTTGTTCTGCGGCCTACAGCTCATATGTGGCCCTTGCCTTAAATAGATCATCTCATCCAATCCAGCTCTCCCAAAGGTGGAGGATGGTTACGGAGAGTATGGCCAAAAGGCTGATGATAACCAGGGCAGTGAAGGCCAGATGCTGTTTTGACCATCTGTCCCCTGGCTTATCCCGGGGAGATATGCCCTGCACCAGAAAGGTGCCAACCCCTGCCAGGTTGATGCTGGCGATGTTCACCAGGAAGAGGAGGAACGCTCCATAAGCTAGAGTGGTGTATCCCGCCCCTAAGAGCAGGCCGGAGGTCACCAGCGGGGGGAGGAGGGCAACTGCCACTGCTACTCCGATCAGAGTTGCCGGGGCGCCAGAGGTGAAGGCCAGCGTTCCCGCGCAGCCTGAGACCAGGGCGAGGAGTACCTCGTCCAGGCCCACGGCCGTTCTGGACTCGATCTCAGGAATGGTGGGATCGACGGCCAAAAAATAGCCCATTGCAATGGAAAGGGCGGCGGCAATGGCCAGACCAACCACATTTGTCTTTAATGCATTCTTGGCCAGATTGATATCGCCCAGTGCGGCGGCTAAAGATAAGGCGACATTGGGGCCCAGCAAAGGGGCTATGACCATGGCACCGATTATTATTGCTACGCTGTTATTCCATAAACCAATGGCAGCAACTATAGCAGAGAGGATCACCAGAACCACATAGACACGGGTCAGCTTTGTGGCGGTGGAGATATCCTCGTAAAGCTCCTCCCTGCTCAGCCGGAAGCTCTTGTTCTCCTTATCCCCAGAGAGGTCAGCGGCGTCAGTGGATTTCACTGCCATCTCTTCCGCGGGAAGGGAGGCCTCGACGGGGATTATATTTATTCGGAAACCATCCTCGTCCGAGAACCTCTCCTGCAGAGACTTGAGCAGACTCTCGCTCTCCTCGGCAAAGACGAGGATCTTCACCAGGATTTGTTCCTCTGAGAGGCGGCTGTACATAACACCCTTTACCGGATGCTTCCAGACCCCGATGATATGCTGCATTCTAACATCTAAAGCTTCCTTTCTTTCGCTGAGCAGCTCTTCGATCTGCTCTTTCTTCCCTTCAGGAAGGGTTATCTCAATTGAACGCAGGGCCATTATTCACTCCAGCAGCCGCCTTCTTGTCCTCCTGTTTTAATAGAGGCATCTTGCTTATAAATTCTGCCATGTTGGGCCAAATAGGAAGCTAGCTTGAGGGATGGCGTTTTATACCCAAAAACCAGTTCATCGGCTGTGTGAAGGCCATGGCAGAAAAGGGATCCATTCTTTTGGCAGTATCGCTTGCGTTCATCCTGTTCACGGGCCCTGTAAATGGTGATATCACCGTCCATTCAGGCGACCGAATTCAGAAGGCGATAGATTCTGCTGCCCCAGGAGAGATCATACTGGTTTCTAGCGGCAGCTACAATGAGAGCCTGGTGGTGGACAAATCGCTCGTCCTCCGGGGGATAGATACTGGCGGGGGCCAGCCTCAGGTGCAGTCCGACGAGGGGCCGGCCATAATCCTGTTGGCGAAGGGGGTAACCATCGAGGGATTTGCGATAAAGAGCCAGAGCAGCAGGAGGGAAAGCGCTGGTATACTGATCCAATCTAATGATAATCTGATAATCGATAACCTGGTCCATGGCTGTGGGAATGCGGGTGTTGTCCTGAGCCATGCTATAAATAACACCATCCTGAGCAATCTGATAGAAGGAAACGGCAATGAGGGTATGTACCTGAAGAACTCCAGCCGAAACCGCCTGGAAGGGAATCGGATTAGGGATAACAGGTACGGCCTGAGGCTGGAGGACTCCCATACCAATGAGATAGTCGGCAATCTCTTGCAGAATAACCAGTTCGAGGCCATGTATCTCCAGGCCAGTCACTCCAATCTGATCGAAGGCAATCTTGCTGAAGATAATGAGGTGGGGCTGGTGATGGAGAAGAGCCGGAGCAACCTGGTGGCTAGGAACGATATCCAGGGAAATGAAAAGGGCATCTCCCTCACAAGTCAAGAGTCTTCTATAGCGGTCTCAACAAAGGGAAAGGGGGTTTTCATATCCTATAATGCCACCCCTTCCGGGGCAATAACCCCCTCCAATAACACCATTTATCTGAATAACCTTTCCAACGAGGCGAATGCATATGACGATGGCCTAAACCGCTGGGATGACGGCCTCATCGGCAACAATTACAGCGATTTCAATGATCCAGAGGAGGGATGCAGAGGAAGGACGATCTGCGCTACCTCCTATTCGATACCTGGCGGCCCCAGCATAGACGAGCACCCCCAGGCTTCTCCAATCCGGGAGCCCGGCCTTGTCAGCGGCAGGGGCGGCGCCTTCATGCAGCTTTCTGGCACGAGCTTCCTTCCCGGGGGCGAGATGAGGCTGAACTATACAACCCCAGCGGGTATCGATGCCTGGCTGGGCCTCCAGTCTATTGCCCTGGATGAAGAAAATCTGGCCCAGGATCTTTATCTGGGAGAGAACATTTCCGGAGACATCCTGCTGACTGCTCCTTATATGGAAGGCTCCTTCAAGCTCGTAATGCACGATTCTAATGCTACTGCCGTCATATCCCTGCCGTTCAATGTCTCCTCCCCCCAGATCAGTGCATCGCCTTCCTCCGTCCTCACCTGCGAGAAGATCACTGTCTCCTTCCAGGGAGCGCGGGGAGGGGAGAAGGACTGGATCGGCATGTACAGGTCTGAATCATCAAATGCCCTTTCCAGCCAGAGCCTGGCGAGAAGGGAAAGTGGTGCCGTCACATTCACCGCTGAGGAGGCTGGAAGCTATGTGTTCAAGCTGTTTGCCACGGGAGAATCAATTCCACTAGCATCAAGCAATGCTGTCGAAGTGAAGGCCGACTCCGGCCATAAGATGGTCGCCGAGCCATCCCAGGTGGCTGCAGGGGGGACGGTCACAGTCACCTACTGGGGCGCGGCACCGGCGAGCGTCATCGGCATGTATGGCCTTACCAGCCCGGACAAGTTCGACTCAGGAAAGCGTTCCACCGGAGGCAAGAGCTGCGGCAGCATGGTCTGGCAGCTTCCGTCCACGCCCGGGCAGTACGACTTCCGCCTTTTCGGAGATGATGTTAACCGACCGATCCTGGCCTACAGCAATGTGGTGACTGTGGCATAGGGCAGATGATGCAGGAGTACTGCCGGCAGGACTCCATCCCGCCCAAATCCACATTTTTTTCGAGCGAATCCGGGGCGGGGAGCTCCTGTCTCATGCAATGAAGCTAGTTATTTATGCAAATAAGATGCATAATTCAATTGATGATCGACTCCCTCATGCTTCTGATTATCCTGGCAGTTTTACTCCTGGTAGCAGGCTACTTTGTGATGACCTATAACCGCCTGCAGAGCCTGAGAAATGGCGCTGACGCCACCCTCTCCCAGATTAAAGTGGCCATGAAAAAGAGGCTGGACACCATCGAGCAGCTTGTAGACTCCATAGAGAGCTATGCCCATTTCGAGAGACAGATCCTGGAGAAGATCACGGGGATGAGATCGGGGCTACAAGAAGCGGGGGCGCAAGAATTGGGAAGGATGGAGAAGGAGAGCCGCGGGGTTTTGGGCAACATCCGCCTGGTGGCAGAGAGCTATCCCGATCTGAAGACCTCCCAGGCAACGATAAACTCCATGAATGCCATCCGGGAGCTGGAAGATGAGATAGCCAGACACAGGTACACCTACAACAACATCGTGCAGGAGTTCAATACCATGCGCGATACGTTCCCCTCCCGCTGGATAGCTGCCTCCATGCCCAGGCTCGACTACCTCAGCTTCGAGGAGGATGAGCTGCGCCGGGCGGGATATTATACCGGAGAGGAGACAGAACCATCACGGCCAAAGGTGGAGTGGAAATAATAACATTTGACCACAATCCGCAGCTCCAAGAATGAAGGTGGCATGGGATGAAAGAGGAGAGGCAAGCAGCTGTATTAATTGGCATTGTGGCCCTGATCGGCCTTGGCGGGCTTTATCTAACCGGAGGCATTCCATTCCTGGAGGAGCCCTTCCCGGCAGGCCTCTTTTTGGGGGATGTGTATGTTGACAGCTACCGGGCAGATCTGTACCTCAACGGCACTCTGGCTGAGAGGTTCGACTATCAGGTGAAAAGCTCGGGGAAGTACCGGATGCTCTACCGCAATTGGAAAATGCCCCTCTCCAGCCAGAGCCTGGACATCCCTTATATAGAGCCCCTGAGGATCCTCCCCACCTCGGGGGCTGTGCCCTATGTAAGGGATCATAATGGCACAGTTCAGATATTATCGGCCTCAGGCAATCGCTACAATAGCGAGATCGCCTCCCTGGCCCTGGTGAATGAGGCGGGAGGCTACTATCCCCAGAGGTTCTCTGCCGGGCAATATCAGATGGAGTATCTCTTCCGCATTCATCCCTATCTGGAGTGCGACCAGGAGTTATGCCACTGGAACCTCATGCTGGCGAATGAGCATCTGCCCTACCGGCAGATTGCGATATACATTCATGACCCGGACGAATTGATAGTAGAGCTTTTCACTCATCCTCAATTGAGAACTCAAAAGGAGGGAGAGATTTGGGTCATCACTGGTGGCAGCCCCAAAGATGAGCTGATAGAGGTTGAGATGCTTCTCCTGCCCCAGGCAGCGAATATCATCGAGGGCATCACCCGAGAGGTCTCGAATGTCTATCAGAGGACCATCACCGCTCAGGAAAGTGAGGGATCAAGCCTATTGTTCGTATTGCGCTTTTTAGTGGCTGCACTGCCAATGCTATTGATTCTCGTCTACCTGCTCATTGGCAGGGAGAAGAGATATACCGTGCCCAGGGCCCTTTCCACCCCACCCAGCAGGAGAAGGCCCTGGCAGGTGAATATGCTCTTCAAGGGGGATGCCTTCGATTTCGATCAGGACGGATTCTATGCCACGTTGCTGGATCTGCATAAGCGGGATATCATCAGGATAGATACATTATCCGGGACCGAGATAATGGTCCTCTCCCCATCTGCACCGGATCTCGATGACTATGAGAGAAGGGTGATCGAGTTTCTCCAGGATAACTCTCGAGGAGGGGCGTTCTCTGCTCCGGGCTTTGAGGCGGAGGTGAAATCCCTGGCAAAGTCCAACGATACAGTCCAGCTGGCCAGGCTGCGCAGCGCCATGGACGAGATCCTGCATTACGTTGACAAGGATGTGGTTTCCCGTCATGCGGTCGGCAGGGGCATCAGAGCCCTGGGAATCGGGATTCAGACCAGGCATCTAATCCTTCCCCTCATCTGGGGAGCTCTCTTCATCGTCCCCTTTATCATGGGTTCGGGCGTCCTGGGAGATCCGGTGGCAATCACGGCTATGATTCTGCTCTTGCAGTCAAGCCTGGCGGTATCTGCCCCCTCCACCCTCTTTGGTCGCTGGAAGGAGGACTACTATAAAGAGAAGCTGGAGTGGGATGCCTTTCGAACCTTTTTGGGCGACTATGCCATGATCCAGCGGTATTCACCCAGTGACCTGAATATGTGGAAGGAGTGGCTGATCTATGGCACTGCTCTCGGGGTGGGGGACAAGGTGGAGAAAGCATTGAAGGATTTTAACATCCCCATTCCCGAAGCGGTGGCCATCCATACCATCCATACCAGCTTCGGCCATGCCTACTCCTCCAGCTCTCCCAAGTCCAGCAGCTCCGGAGGATTCGGCGGGGGAAGCGGGGGCGGATTTGGCGGTGGCGGCGGTGGGGGAGGAGGCGGTGGAGGGGCGAGGTAGCACCTCCCTCCCCTCACCGTCTGATACTTTAGGAACTATTATGAGCATTATCTGCGCATCGAATTTCCTCTTTTGGCGGCAAATTAGGGGCAATGAAATCCTCCAGGCCATATGATCAGATCATGATCTAAAGAGGCATAACGCAATCCTCCAGCGTTATCTTCAGAGATCCAGAAGAAAACGGATATGAATTATTATGATCTTTTCTTAAATAGCTTTAAACTTAAAACATAGATATTTATGGTTTGGCTCTGGCAAAAAGGGCCAAGCTTAAATAAGTGGAGATTTGGACAGCCCATAAACCGTGGTTCAAGAGAGTGGGAATAATGCTCAGCGTGGAGAGAACAAATAATAAAGGAGAGGTCGAGGTAGCGATCTGTCCGTTGTGCAACTTGCAGGTGGAATTCGTGGGCGCACCAATGGTCAGGTGTTATACCACAGGGGAGACCTATGAGCAGGATGAGATCGTGTGGACTCCCAAATCCAGGGTCTCCAAGAGGACAGGGTATGATGCAGAGAACATAAGAGGAAATGGTGTAGAGGACTTCCTTCCCAATGCCCTTCCCGCAGAGGAGGAGTGTGAGGAGTAAAAGCGCGGGCAAAGCGGGCTAGTGATGCATATTTTTCCAAAAGATGGCAATTTGCATTTAGCCGTTTGATTTGGCAGATCTATTCGATTCGTGGATCCTAAATCATGATGAAATGCATATGGGAAATTGAATTGTTCGGGCACTTTCGCTCGGCCCCCCCGCAAAAAATACATTAACTTATCCTGTTGCTATTTTCAGTGAGTGATATATATCCCAAAGAAGTATTCCTCAACTTCTGGTAGTCGAATTTGAGTTTTTCTTCTCGCGAACCTCGAAATATATTTGTGTTATCAATGAATATCATTAGCCGCTTCATTGAACCACGTAGGTCCAACCTTATTATGAGATTAAGAAGCTAACTGTGATTTAACTGGTAAAATAGCGCCGAGGGTGGGATTCGAACCCACGATCCGCGGAGCGGAACAGGTTTAGCAAACCTGCGCCATACCAAGCTAGGCGACCTCGACTCTGACCCTCGAAGCTTTACCTAAGACTATTTAAAATCTGCGTTGCGGCAGCAGCAAACCGCCCCAAGAGAATCGTGGATTCTGCCCCATACCTCATCTCACGCAGGCCAGCAGATCCTTGCTGGTGACGATGCCCACCAGGGCCCCATCCTTCATCACCGGCAGCCTTCTGATCTTATGCTCAATCATCAGCTCCGCCGCCTTCTGGGTGGAATCATCAAGATCGATGGTGATCAGTGGAGCTGGAGTCATGATATCAGAGACCTTGACCCTTGCCGGGTCCAGCCCCCTGGCGAACACCTCCAGGAAGATCTGGCTGGTGGTGACGATTCCCAGACACTCCTTGAGGAGGCGCTCTTTTGCCACCAGAACGCTGCCCTTCTTCTGCGCGGCCATCACCTTTATAGCATCCAGCACCATGGCCTCGGGGGGCACGGTGACAATGGGATAGCTCATCAATTCTCTGACCTTCATGGCACGACCTTTCCTTCGGGCGGACAATAAGAATAAAGCCGCCGTTTTGCATTTCCAATTCACCTATTGCCGCTCTATCAAGATAAATCAGACGCTCGGATTATGATAAGATAATAATATCGTACCATTTATATTCTTGTTTTAGATCTTCTGGAAAAGGAGAGGAGGAGGAGGAAGATGAGGAGAGCCACCTATTGCTCCAGCTCTCCCCACTCGATCTCCAGACCCACCGCGGGCTGCTCCAGGCCGAAGCTGCGCAAGAGCAGGGGGTGCAGCTCTCCAAAGCAGCCGATCCTCTTGCCTTCTGCGAAGAGGTCCGCCCCCCTTCCCGGCATAAAAGCTCTGTCCTTGGTGGGAACGATATCCGCCTCGAGGTCCATCTCCCTCAAGACGGCATCCACAACCGACCTGATCTCTGAATAATTCGCCCCGCTGTGAATGGATGCAGCAGCCAGATTCATCCTGGTCTTCTTGTCTTTCACCACATCCCCGGCAGCGAATATCCTCTGGGGAAGAGGATGATGCTGATTGAGGGCGAAGATCTCCAGAAGGGAGCTGAGAAGCGAGGTACGGAGGATGGTATGCAGCTCGCTTATGGGGTGCAGCACCCGCACCGCTCCCGCCGCCTCCGGAGCAGCAGATCGGCGCATCCACTGGAAGTGCACCAACTCATTGGTCAGGGTGAAGGGCATGGTCTCCAGATACCCGAGGCCGGCCATGATCTCCCTGATCTCTCCCTTGCGCACTTCAGAAGAATGGGCCCGGCCCACGGTCACCGTCTGGGGAAGCCGGGCTTCCAGATTGTCGTAGCCATATGCCTTGGCCGCATCCTCGAAGATGTCCCAGGAGTGCATTATATCCGCCCGGTAGGCCGGGACCTGCACCACCACGATATCATCCATCTCCTCGCCGGCGGTGACGGCTCCAAAGCGCATCCTCTTCAGGCATTCAGCCAGCTCTGCTCCCGTCAGATCAAATCCTATCAGCCGGTTGGCCTCCTCAGTTCTCACCTTCCAGCTGGCGGGCGACAGATCCGGGCTGAGAAAGTCGCCCTCGCTCCTCTTGACCAGAACGCTCTCTATTTTCCCTCCCCGCTCCGCCAGAGAGGTGACCACGATGTTCAGGGCCTTGTGGACCACAGGGTCGGTCCCGGTGACATCGATGAAGAGATCCTCCGTCTCCTCGGTGACGCTGGTCAGCTCGCCATTGATGATCGGCGGGAAGGATAAAACCCGATCATCTGCATCCACGATCAGTGGATAGACCGGACAGTCCTTCAGGATATGGCCGTAATCCTTTCCTTTGGGGTGATTATGCAGGATCTCCTCCATGGTCATCTCCTCGCTATAGTCCAGAGGGACAAACCTGCGTTGAGGGCTCTCGCCGAAGTAGCGGAAGGGTGGCCGTACCCTGGATATGTCGTGCACTCCTATGGCCACCTTCCGCCGGTTCCTGCCTAGGCCCCAGTGCAGATCCTCTTGCAGCCCCATCAGGGACTCGATGGCCTCATCGGTGAACTCGAGACCCCGCACCACTGCACAGCCGATCAGAGGGCGCACCGATTTTATTGATTCCTCCACCTGAACGACGACAGGACCGGGGGAGACGCTGTAGCTGACTAGATCGGTCTTGATCCCCAGGAATCCTTGCATCGCTCTGGCCACCCCCTCCGAGCTATAGAGGTCCGGCCGGTCGGGGAAGAACTCCACATCAACATACTCCTCTTCCGCTCTCTTTCCTATGTCTGCACCCATCATGGCCAGCCTGCTCATGATCGTCTCTCGAGAGGCGCCAATCAGCCTCTCCATATCCTGATAATAAAGTCTGACAACGGGCATGGTATACTCCTCACAGCTTGATGGAAACCGGCGTCTGGCGTAGCCATTCGATATCCGATTGATAAAGCAGCCGGAGGTCCTTCAGCCCCAGCCTTAGCATGGCCACCCTGGAGACTCCCAGGCCCCAGGCCAAAACGGGATGATCGATGCCGAATGGGGCTGTAACCTCCTTTCTGAAAACACCTGCTCCACCCAGCTCCACCCATCCCAGGCCGTCGATATAGACCTCGGGCTCGACTGAAGGCTCAGTGTAGGGGAAGTAGCCCGGGCGGAAGCGCACCTCCTCAAATCCCATCTTTCCATAAAACTCCTTCAAGATGCCCAGGAGATGGCAGAAGCTCACGCTCTCGTCCATCACTATTCCCTCAAGCTGCTCGAACTCCGGGGTATGGGTGGAGTCTATAGCCTCCCGCCGGTAGACCCGATCGATTCCGAAGGCCTTGACCGGCGGCCGGGGATGCTCTGCCAGGTATTTGATCGTCACTCCGGTGGTATGGGTACGCAATACCTCCTGCTGGGCCACCTCCGGGCTCCAGCAGCCTCCCCATCCGGTAGACCCTACGCTGCCGCCACATTCATGCATCTCTTTGATCCGGGCGTAATCGGGGATATCCCCCTGGCTGTTCAGATAGAAGGTGTCCTGCATCTCCCTGGCCGGATGGTCCTGGGGCTGGAAGAGGGCATCGAAGTTCCAGAAGCTGGTCTGAACGATCGGCCCCTTGATCTCGACAAATCCCATCTCCAGCATGATCTCCCGCATGTTATCGATCAGTCGCTGGTAGGGATGCCTTTTTCCCGGAAAAATCCGATCGGCAGGGAGAGAGACGTCATAGGGGCGAGGGCGATAGACTGAGCCTCTGTAGCCCAGATATAAACCGTCCACATCATCCTGCCACTCCCCCGATTTTATCATCTCAGCAGTGAGAGCAGGCATATCCAGTACCTCTTTCTTTGTGCCGGAACGCTTTGGCTCGAGCTTTGTTATTGCCAGGCGGCCGGATTCGGTGATGATGTAGCGCCACTCTTTGCTCTTGCTGGAGGTGACAAGCCCCCGGCTTTTCAAAGCAGCGAGGGCCTTCTCGTCCCATTTGGGATTGGAGCTGACTCCATCTCTTAAAGCCTCCAGGATCAGCTCATCCTCGCCCTTGTCAGCGTCTTTTAGGGGTTTGATCAATCCCCCTTCGATCGTCGCCCAGCCCTTCTTACGCAGCCAGCCCAGGCCGATCTTGAGGGCAGGGTCCTTCATCTCGGACATGGGCATACCCCCTCCTAAAGATAGAAGGAGCCTTCTCTCTGGCAGGCCCTCCCTGGCATATGCAGCTCCCTCATCGGTGAGGGAAAAAGTCTCATCCACTGACTTATGCACCTGGATCAGGCCCTGCTCTGCCAGTAGATCGGCTGCCGCTCGGGCCGTCTCGATCTTCATCTGCTGCTCGTGGGCAACGCTCCCTGGATCTGAAAGTCCTTCTGATATCGCTTTCAGCACAAGATACTCGTTTTCTGATAAATCTGATGGCATAGTATCATCCCTGCTCTGATTGATTTTCGGGGCAACTGCCAGTTGCCCTTAAAAGAAAGAAAAGACTGTGTGGCTATAGACTCCCAAAGCACGCCCCTTCTGCTCTGAGAGCATGGTTCTATGATCGATAATTGGGACCTGTATTGTATTCAGAGGCACGTTTTTTCGGTTAGACTGATGATACATAAACTTGTCGAACGGCACATCCGATCAAGGAAGACAAAATGAATAGAAGTTTTGAGCCAAGAGATGATTTGCAGATATCGAAGAGGGCCTATATGGAAACAGGCTTGAAGGGAACAGCCTCAGAATTTCATAGGAATCAGCGTTAAGTATTTCTACAATTGACGGACTCCACTTTATCCCAATGCGATAGGGGTCTGAAAAACTGTGAACTGGCACACGATGACAACGGAAGAGGTCTTATCCAAGCTGGATTCCGACCAAAAAGGCATAAGCTCGACGCAGGCAAAAGAAAGGCTCTCCCAGCACGGCCCCAATCAGCTTGAAAGCCCTACCAAACCCTCACCATTGAAAATATTCATAGGCAAGTTCAAAGACTACATGGTCCTGGTGCTGATCTTTGCCGCTATCATCTCTTTTATCGCCGGAGAGACCACCAATGCCTATGTCATCTTGGGGATCGTCGTTTTAGTTGCCATCATCGGCTTCGTCCAAGAGTACAAGGCAGAGAAGGCTATGGAGGCGCTGAGGGAGATGGTGGCCCCAGAGGCGGATGTGATCAGAGACGGTCAGATGAGCACCATACCTGCTGCAGACCTTGTTCCAGGGGACGTGGTCTTCCTGGAGGCGGGGGATAAGGTGCCAGCCGACGGCCGCATCCTGGAGGTGACCTCCCTTCAGGTCATCGAGTCCTCTTTGACCGGAGAGTCCATGCCGGTGGAAAAGTTGACCCAGCCCCTGCCCGAGGATATGGCGCTGGCAGACAGGAAGAATATGGTCTTCATGGGGACCATCATATCTCAGGGCAACTGTCGGGCAATAGTCACCGCCACCGGCCTCGGCACAGAGCTAGGAAGGATCTCAGGCCTGATGAAGCAGGAGCAGGCCGAGCCGCCTCTCAAGATCAAGCTCCAGCAGCTGGCGAAAAGGCAGGCCCTTTTAGTGATGGTGATATCGGCGATCGTCTTCATCCTCATGTTCAGCCGGGGGTTGCCGGTCATAGATGCCCTCATCGCCTCCATCGCTCTGGCAGTAGCCGGAATCCCTGAAGCCCTTCCCTTCATAGTCACACTGGCCCTGGCCTTTGGAACCCAGGCCATGGCAAAGAAGAACGCCATCATCAGAAGGCTTCCCGAAGTGGAGACCCTGGGCTCGACCACGGTGATCTGCACCGATAAGACCGGCACCCTGACCACAGGAGAGATGACCCTTCGTGAGATCCGCACCTACAGAAAGATCGAGGTCACGGGCGCAGGATATGATCCGTCCGGCCAGTTCATCTCCAATAGGGCGAAGCTCGAGCCCACAGAAGAGGACCTGGCAAGGATTCTCAAGATTGGAGTGCATGCCAACAACTCTGCCATAGAGAGGGCCAATGGCGGCTGGAGGGTGGTGGGCGATCCTACAGAGGGAGCGCTTATCGTGGCTGCCAAAAAAGCAGGGATTCTAGATAAGACAAGAGATGGAAGCAGCAGGTTCATTGAGTATCCCTTTGACTCCGAGCGCATGCGGATGACCACGGTCGACGAGGTTAATAAAGAGGGCTATATAGTCTCCATGAAGGGCGCCCCAGAAGTGGTGCTGAGCCACTGCACAAAGACCACGAGCCCCAATGGGACGAAGACCCTGACGGAGGAGGATAGAAGATCGATCCTGGCAGAAGCGGACGAGATGGCAGAGAATGCCCTGCGGGTTTTGGCCCTCGCCTGGAAGCCCATATCGAACAACGACCCGGTTGAAGTGGATTGCATAGAGTCCGGGCTGATCTTCGCCGGCCTGACTGGCATGATGGACCCACCGAGAAAGGAGGTTCCTGAGGCGATAAGAGTCAGCAAGATGGCAGGCATAAGAACGGTCATGATCACCGGAGACCACCGCCTGACCGCCAGGGCCATCGGCAAGGAGCTGGGGATAGGCAACGGAGAGGTAATCGAAGGAGTCCAGCTCGATCGGATGAGCTCCGAGGATCTGCGTGAGCACATAGATGACGTATCAGTATTTGCCAGGGTCACCGCTGAGCACAAGGTCCGCATAGTGGAGGCCCTGAAAGCAAGAGGCCACATCGTAGCCATGACCGGAGACGGAGTGAACGACGCCCCTGCTCTGACTGCTGCCGATATCGGCGTAGCCATGGGCAGGACGGGCACCGAGGTCACCAAAGAGGCCTCGGATATGGTCATCGCCGATGACAACTTCGCCACCATCGTCAGCGCCATCGAGGAGGGGAGGAGGATATTCGACAATATCAGAAAAGGCACCTCCTATCTGCTCTCGGTCAGCTTTGCCGAGCTGGCCACCATCTTCTTCGCCGTTGCCCTGGGATTTCCCCTCCCCCTTCTGGCCGCCCAGATCCTGTGGATCAATGTGGTGGCAGAGGAGTTTCCCGCCATCGGCCTGGCCCTGGAGCCCTCTCACTCCGATATCATGAAAAGGAAGCCCCGTGATCCAAAAGAATCCATGCCCTCCCGGCCCCTGATGATCTACACCCTGGGAATTGCCGCCACCATTGTAGCTGGAACCCTGGGGATGTATATAATAACCCTGCAATCGAATCCTGATCTGAGCTATGCCCGGACGGTGGCATTCGTGGGCCTGGGCTTTTTCACGGTTTACAATGCCTACAGCAGCCGATCTTTGCAGGAGTCCGTCTTCAGGATGAATCCCCTGGGGAACAAGACCCTGCTCATGGGAATTGCGGCCTCAATTCTGGCCATACTGGCGGTGGTCTACATCCCCTTCATGCAGTTCATATTCGAGACCAAGCCGCTTACATCCGAGAGCTGGATTCTGATCCTGACAACCGGACTGGTGGTGGTCCTGGCTGCTGAGGTGATGAAAAAGATCCTCTCTGGATTGAGATGAACGCCCTGAACGGGCGTCACCTTCTAAATCATTTGAATATCCGAATCATCCAGACCCCCTGGATCCCGGCATTTTTCCGTTTTCTTTAGATCGAGGATCTCATTGAAGCTCTTTGTGCAAGCCTGTTTGAACAAGATCATCTTATAATAAAAGAATCTGTACCGAAACATTTATATCTCGGCAATTGCCGTATATAACTAATGGCAAAGGTCGAATCTCATTTCTTTCCCACCCGAAAGCCTGACTTTTGCCTCCCTCCTCATTACATACTTTGATCAGCATTCTTTTCAGGCTCCGCGCTATCTGGTATGGGTAAACTTGAATCGCAAATTCTCTGCATCTTTTCGCCTCTGTGGAAAGCCGCTATGCTCTGACCCAACCACAGAGATACAGAGGAACAGAGGCCATATTCTCAGCCTGAACTCATCCACATAATTCAGCGAAGAGCCTCTTTTCATCTTATCGGGCTAGAACTCGTTCAGCCTCTTTTGCGTTGATCCTGTCAGAAGCTCCGCCTTTTTGAGCCAGGAGACTTCAGGGGTATGCAGCCGGCCAGCCATCACCTCTCGAGCGGAGGAGAGGGCGTCAAAGCGCGTGGGATCTGAGCTCATCGCCTTTCGCGCCACCTCCCTCACCACCCAGACCCCTAGAGGTATCCTGTAGTCCTCTGAGATCTCCCTTATCGCCAGCACCCCTGCCTGCCGACCCCAGCGAGAGAGATGCTCCAGCACGGCGAGCCGAGCGGCATAGTAACCGCCGGCCAGAGGGCTGTAGCCCTTTTTGGGACGGGCGTCCTCCCCATCCCGGCCTATAAATCCCTCCTCCGCCCAGAGGGAATGAGGCCGCCAGATCTCAATCAGCTCGAAGCTGAAAGGCCGGGGAGAAAGGAGGACTTCAAAGTGGTTTCCCAGTTCCTCCCCAGAGAACAAATGGTAGCCTTTAACCTCGGGAAAATCAAGAACCTCATCCTTCAGGCTCTTGCCGATCATGTCGTCAGATGCCGTTATGGACCAGCGGGTGGGCACTAGCCTCCTCTTATTGCCGAGCAAGCCTATGGAGAGAAGTCGGGAGAGGTGATCGATATCTATGCCTGCAGAGTAAAGCTCCGCGATTGCCACATCGGCCGGAGCACCCCGGTCCAGGACGATCTGGTCCACCTTGCGGGGGATTAGGGGATTGGTGGTGATCTCCATCTTAGCCAACTCCCCGGATGGACCGGTGGGGGAGAGGACGCCATCGAACTGCAGCCTTCTCCGGGGCGGTTTGATGAAGGAGACCTCCGCTCCCACCGGGGCAGAGGACATAGCGATCTGCTGGCAGGCCTCCAGAAGCCTTCCAGGCTCGTCTGCCTCCATTACCCGAACCTTGGTCTCGGAACGGACCATCCCCATGCGGGCAGAGATGATCTCATCCATGTTCATCCCCAGATGAGGCAGCTCTTCGGCCCGGGCAGATGGGAGGACGGGCCCAGCTCTGACCAGGGGATAGCCGAACCGGCCCACGAAGACCTCCGGTGGGGTGAATCCCTCCATGCGACTGCCGATCTTGGGGAGGGATATCAGCTCCTCCAGCCGGCGGACTATGGGGCAGACCGGCTGGCCGCACTCTCCCCGGCCCTTGCAGGTGATGCAGCTCATAATTCTCCGTTCACTCTCATATGAAAAATGTCTTCCCTTCTTTCTGGGCAAGGCCCTTATAGGAAATATCCGCTATAATTTTTCTGTATGAACGAGAGGTTGATTCCGGCCATCGCCCAGGACTGGAGGACAGGAGAGGTGCTGATGCTGGCCTATATGAACGATGAGGCTCTGGCCAAGACCCAAGAGACCGGCAAGGCTCATTACTGGTCCAGATCGCGAAATAAGCTCTGGCTTAAAGGGGAGTCATCCGGCCACTTTCAGCTTGTCAGGGAGATAAGAGTGGACTGCGATGAGGACGCCATACTGCTCCTGATCGAGCAGGAGGGCGGTGCCTGCCATACCGGTTATAAATCCTGCTTTTATCGCACCATTGATGGCCGGGTGGTGGGAGAGAAGGTCTTTGACCCCCAGGACGTCTATTGAGGGAAAAGATGGGGAAAGCGAGGATGAATCCCGCCCAGGTCGATCCAGAACCGAGTTCCGACACCATCACGGACAGGTCCTATCCCCTTTATCGCAGCCCTCTGGTCCGGGCGGATGCCAGGCTGGAGGGGGATCGGGTGAAGATCAGGGTTACAGGACCACTTGCCAGCTTGCCCGCTATCAGATCCAGCATGGAGCTTTTCGATGGCCAGCTGGCGGTGCGGGCAGGAACAGAGCAGCTCTCCCTATCAACCTGGATTCCTCCCCTGCCAGGCAAAGCATTTGACCGGCTGGCAAATAGTCGCATCCGGGCTCTCATGGGCCTGCGCACCCCGGACCAGGTGACAATCTCCATCACCGAGGAATGCCCTAACCGCTGCTCGCATTGCGCCCTGCCCAACTCCGGAAACCGGCTGTGCCTCGATCCGAACGCAGTCCAAGACCTCATAAGCCAGGTTCTGGACATGGGAACCTCCCTGGTGATATTCGATGGGGGAGAGCCGACCCTATATCGAGAACTGCCGGAGCTGGTGAGACATGTGGACGACAGAGCCATATCCACCCTCTTCACCTCTGGAGCGGGATTTACCCTCTCCCTGGCAGAGCGGCTAAAAGATGCTGGCCTTTATGCGGTCAATGTCAGCCTGGACAGCCCCCTGGCTGAGGAGCACGATGCCATGCGGGGAAGGGAGGGCGTCTTCTCCGAGGCGATGCAGGCGGTGAAAAATGCCCTTCTGGCTGGACTGTTGGTTGACCTTTATGTCGTAGTTCGCCGGGAAAACCTCTGCCATCTGGAGAGGTTTCACCAGCTGGCCAGAAGCACAGGAGCGCATGAGCTGACACTATTCGAGGTGGTATCCACTGGCCGCTGGTCCGGTCGCGAGGGCCTGGCCCTGACCTCTGCGGAGCACGCCCATCTGGCGGAATTCGTCTCCTCCAGGGGAGCGCCCAGGATCTTCTCCGTTCCCGACGCCTATCGACGCTTTGGCTGCTTTGCGGCCAGAAGCTGGATGCATGTAACTCCCTCAGGAGAGGTCTATCCCTGCTCCTGCTACCCGGAGTCCTGGGGCAACATTATGAAAGAACCGATGAAGAGAATCTGGCAGCGAATGGGACGATTTCCGCACAAAGGGAAGAAGATATGCCCTATGAGGAAATAAAACAATTTTTCTGCCATTAAACAAGATTTTAACTGTTCAAGGAGGAACATGAGCAGGATTAAAATTAAACGGAATTTTCATAAGTCCCCTACAATCAATAGATCTATATAGGACATTAATCATGAACAATCTTGATCTAACCATGGATTTGACACCTGTTCAAAGAGATATACTAACCGCGCTGATCAACATCTATCGTGTTGAAGGAAGAGCAGTTAAGGGCGAAGAGATCGCCGAGCTTATAGACCGCAATCCGGGAACCATCCGAAATCAGATGCAATCCCTGAAAGCCCTCAATCTGGTGGAGGGGGTGCCTGGCCCCAAGGGGGGCTACAGGGCCACAGGATCCGCCTATGAGGCGCTCAATGTCGAGGCCACGGGGGATGTGGTGACCGTACCCGTTCTCAGGAATGGCGTGCTAATGGAGGGAACCACCGCCAGCGAGATCATATTCAACAAGGTGATGCACACTCAGCTATGCGATGGCGTGATCCGAATCATCGGCAACATCAGAGACTTCAATGTGGGCGATGAGGTAGAAGTGGGACCCACTCCCGTCAACAAGCTCTACATTCGGGGCACCGTCCGGGGCAGGGATGACACCATGAGCCGGCTGATGATCCACGTGGACGCGATGATATCCGTGCCCAAGCTGGCCATTAAGAAGATCGCCCGTCGCGCAGTGCGCATTCCCCCTGGAGCTTCCATGCAGGAGGCAGCGCGCATTCTGGTGCACAACGGCGTTCAGGAGGCACTCGTCGAGGACAGCTCCCCGGGGATGGTCAACCAGACGGACATCGTCCGGGCGATAGCGGACGGAAAGGGGGATCAGGAAGCGAGAGAGTTCATGAGCCGGGGATTTTTGACCATCGACTCCGAGGATACCATCTACGAGGCGATCAAGATGCTGGGCAAGACCGGCTCTGGCCAGCTGGTAGTCTCAGAGGACGGCACCCTCTGGGGATTCGTCTCCCCAGCGGACCTGATCAAAACCCTCACTCCTGCCTGATCTCAGTTCCACTGTGCCCCCCCAGGGCACCTTTTTTCAGGTTTTCGATTTTTTTTCCGAAGACGATGGTGGTGGGAATCCGGCTTCGCTCTATGATCTTGGCCGCCAGGGGATCGACAGGGGAGCGGGAGCCGGCTTTCATATCCGTCTGGGCGGCCATTCTCGACAGCTCTCCGTGGGTCATACTGGCGATCCTCTCCGCTTTAGGATCTTTTTCCGGATCAGCGGTGTAGACTCCGTCTACGGAGGTGGCGATGATCAGCCGGTCCGCGCCCACATACTCCGCCAGCAGGGCGGCTACGGCGTCTGTGGTCTGGCCCGGGGCCACTCCGCCCATGACCACGATCCTGCCGGGGCTAGCCAGGCGAGCAGCCTGGGCATAGGTCTCCGGGATCTCCTGGGGGGCAGCTCGTCCGAGGGCAGCGATGAGCAGAGCGGAGTTGAGCTTTGTCGCCCCGATGCCGATGAGGTCGCAGAACATCTCTGAGGCGCCCAGATCGCGGGCCTTCTCGATGTACTCGCGGGCGATCCTGCCCCCGCCCACCACGACGTAGATCTGGTGCGCTTTTGCTAGCTCTTTTAAGGCATCGGCGTACTCCTGCAGGCTTTTTGCATCGCGGCCGGCGAGGATTGAACCTCCCAGGGAATAGACAAGTATCATGAGGAGGGGCTAGCGGCGGGAGGGGATAAAAAGGTTGCTGGGGCACAAAATTCGCTGTCTGGATCTGCCAGAGCGCTTGAAAGGAAGGCTCTTGGATAAAAACGATATCCCACATTTAATTAAAGAATGGAGAGGATGATCCACCTCTCAATAGGGGCGACCACAGCATGGGCAAATCCCACCGCTGCCTCCTCCACCACAATTGCCCACATAGAAGGTCAGAGTATCGCTATAAGGACCGTTATCTATCTTATATCTCATTCTATGTGTTCCTGATGTATCGGCGAAGAACCAGGCTCGATATTGCCTAAATGCTACCACAGTTCCATAATAGTAGGTGCGGACCTGATTGTTCGGATAAAGTTCCTCCATGATTAATTGTCCGGAATCTGAAGGTATAAAGGACAACCTGGCATAACGATTGCATGGAATATTGACTGAACGCCAGTTCTGGCTGCCATCTCGAGAGACAATCCAGAAAATGTTCCTACTACTACCTCCCGCGGCCATTGAATATGCTATATCGCGTTTGGCATATTGAGCAGAGTCTTCTTCAATTAATGTAGATGAGCTTTCTGAGATACTGCTCGGGAAGACGGCTTCATCACTTGATGTCATCTCTGCAGGAATTGGAGACCCCCAGGAATCGCTTCCGCCGTAATCATTGCTGCTCGATCCGCTATTACCATCTCCACCGCCTGAACCGCCATCCCAGCTTTCTGTGTCGCCATCCCAACTACCGGCTCCTTCATCCACCCAGCCGCCATCACCCCAGCCGCTGCTGTCGTCCCAAGGCTGTGCCGCATAGATTGCTGCCGTCGATATCATCAAAGCAAAAAACAAAGAAATTTTTACAATGCCGATCATGCCTTTCCCTCCAATATATAACTATTAATGAGCATGATAGTATTTAAGTCTGTTGTCAATTTAACCTAACAGGGATTGGCCAAAATTTTTAAAAAAGGATTTCGAGGGCTCTATGCCCTCTTGTCCAGTGCCTTGACGACCTCGCCGAAGATAGCCTTGATGTCGCCCACGCCAAGCACCGTGGCCACAATGCCACGCTTGTTGTAGTAGTCGATCAGGGGCTGGGTCTGGGCGTGATAGGCAGACAGCCTCTGCTTGACCGTCTCCTCGTTGTCATCCGCCCTCTGGTAGAGGTCCGCTCCGCAGGCATCGCACTTTCCTTCAACCTTTGGCGGATTGAACTGAACGTGATAGGTGGTGCCGCACTTGCACATCCTTCTTCCTGTGACCCTCTTGACCAGCTCCTCATCGGGAACATCGATATTCAAGACCACATCGATCTTCTGGCCCAGAGTGGGCAGAATTTTGTCCAGAGCCTCCGCCTGGGGCATGGTTCTGGGGAATCCGTCCAGCATCCATCCGCCCTTAACGTCATCCTTGGCCAGGCGGTCTTTGATGATATCGATCAACAGGGCATCCGGAACCAGCTTTCCTGCATCCATGAACTTCTTGGCCTCAACCCCCAGGGGGGTGCCGCTGCGGACGTTCTCCCTCAGAATGTCACCGGTAGAGACGTGGGTGACCTTGTACTTGTCGGCAATCATCTTAGCCTGTGTGCCCTTGCCGGATCCCGGCGGGCCGAGCAGTATAATATTCATTTATCCAATCCTCCTATTCCCATAACCCAGCAGCTATTTGCTGCTTTTGAGCGCTGAAAGAGTACAATCCCCAGACTAAAAAACCTTTTCCATTGACCCCAAATGAGGAGGAACTCTAAAAAAATGCTGCCGCCCCGGTCATCACCAGGCCGGAGAACACCGGTATGGAGAAGTTATCATCAAGGCTATTGCCGTTTATGATCACTGCCACGCCGTCGGCAATCGTTGCCGCAGCCGCTCCTGCCAGATAGACCGGAAAGGAGAGTTGGGTGATGCCCGAGACCAGATATCCGATCAGAAGACAGCTGGAGAACATGACGGCCATGATCGGAAGGGACTTGCAGCCCCACATCTTCCTTCTGCCTCGCACATCGGCGTTGGCCAGAATCGATCCTGCGAGGCCGCTGATGGTGTCGCCCAAAGAGAGAAACAGCACGGCGTTCAATGCTATCATCTTAGGAAGAAAAACGACGCACAGGAGGCAGCCAGTGATGTAATAGACGAAGCTGGCCACCTTGTGCTCCTCCTGGGCTCGCACCTCTGGAAGGCGGATTTTTCCCTTCAGCCTCTGCCACTCTAGAATCAGAGAGATAGCCAGAGCAAGGGCCACAAAGGCGATGGTAAAGCTCCTGCCCAAGAGCAGAAGAGAGAGAGGGACAGAGAGGCCAGAGAGGTGAATGGCCTTTCTTCTCGCCTCCCCTATTAGCTTTTTCTGCCAGTCGGCGACGATATCAGGCAGGGATAGGACTCCCACCGAACGCTCCTTTCCCGAGATATCCATTTTCCACTCGCCTTTTTCCAATCAATCACTCTTTGCTGAACGGACCGGATCGCCAGCATCCTGGAACAGAAGATCCCCATTGAGAAGGGCCTGCAACTTGTCGACAACCTGCCAGCGAGCAACCCTGACCTGGCTCATGCTATCCCTATCCCTGATGGTGACAGTACCCTCTTCAATGGTCTCATAGTCAATAGTGACCTCATAGGGGGTCCCGATCTCATCATTGCGCCGGTAGCGCCTTCCGATGGACCCCGAGGTGTCATAGTCAGTTCGCATGCCCCGGGAACGCAATTCCTCCAGGATCTTCTTTGCTGGTCCGACCAGCTCGCTTCTATCCATTAAGGGCAGAACCGCCACCTCAATTGGCGCAACCTGAGGCTTGAACCGGAGAACCGCTCTCTTCTCTCCATCGATCTCATCCTCATAGTAGGAGTGATCCAGGATGGAATAGAGTATCCGATCGATGCCAAAGGAGGGCTCTATCACATGAGGCACCACCTCCTCTCCCCGCACCTCCTCCTCCACGCTCTCAAAGGAGACCAGACTTCGGTCGATATCTATCGTCCCCCCATCAACATATACCTGAATCTTCTCACCGGCCAATTGCTCTGGTGCCAGAGCGCGAAGGGCTTCTCCAACCGCTTTGGCCTTCGACTTGAACATCGGCCCCAAAGCCTTGAAATCAGGCTTGACCACGGTCTTCTTCCTCTTCTTCGGCTGGTCATAGTTCACAAAGACAGAGAGGTTCACCTTGCTGACTGTTGTATGGGCTTTGAGGTCATAGTCGGTCCTGTCTGCCACCCCCACCAGCTCTATCCAGCCCAGACGGTCCAAAAGAACCTCCGCATCCCAGCAGTCAGCAGCATAATGGGCCATCTCATCGGACTTGTGCTGTCGGAAGCGGAGCTTTTGCGGGTCTATGCCCACCGCCAGAAGATACTGATAGGTCCTGGCCACATAATAGGCCAGGGTCTGGTGAGCGACAACTCCCCTCTCCACCGCTTCGCCAAAGCTCATCTCCTCCTCCTCCCCCTTCTCCTGCGCCTCCTGGGAGTAGAACTTCATCCGGATTGCCTTGACCTCATCGAATCTGGGATGGGTCTTGTCTCTGGGATCGATGAAGATCTCCGCCTCGGCCTGGGTGAACTCCCTCAATCTGATCACACCCTGACGGGGGGAGATCTCATTTCGATAGGACTTGCCAATCTGCACTGCCGCGAATGGAAGAGCCCCCCGGAAGTAGCGCAGGAGCCGGGGGAAGTTGATGAACATCCCCTGGGCAGTCTCCGGCCGCATGTAGCCGGTCATCTTGTTTCCCGGGCCGATCATGGTCTTGAACATGAGATTGAACTCATAGACACTGGAGAGCTCGCCGCCGCACTCCGGACAGGTGATCTCATTCTCCTGCATGCAGCGATAGATCTCCTCATTCGTCAGGGCATCGGGAACCTCTATGATATGCTTTATCAGGTGATCCGCCCGGTATACCTCCTTGCATTCTTTGCATCCGGTGAGGGGATCGGAAAAGCCGCTCAGATGGCCAGAAGCCTGGAAGATGCCCTCCACCCCGATGGTTGGGGCCTCGATCTCTGCAAACCCTTCGGCAATTACGAAGTACTGCCGCCAGATGTCTTCAATGCGCCTCTTGAGGGGTGCTCCCAGAGGGCCGTAATCATAAAATCCCGCGGCTCCGCCATAGAGCTCGAAAGCGGGCCAGAGAAAGCCACGCCTGCGGGCAAGCTCATTTACCAACTCATTCCTGTCCATTTCCCAATCCTCGGTATTGTTTCAGAATACCGGGAGTGATTTAATCTTTGTTATGAAAAAAGAGGGCGTTTTGCACATCAATGGACGGGCCGATATCATCCCTTTAGCTTTGTCTGGATTTTTGCCCCCCTATCTAGCAGGAGGCAGAGATCGCCAGGAGCATGACGAAGGCAGCCATGACGATGCATAGGAGGATTACATCCCCATACTTGCCGTGCATAAGCCTACTAAGGCCCAAAAGTAAGCTGCTTTGACCTCCATTACCAAGCTCAATCCCCTGACCCCAAATCTCACTCATCTGCTGCATGTACTACACATAATACGAAATCATTTAAGTAATTGTTTTTCACATTGGCCTTTTATTAGAGCATTATCCCATCATTTTAGATCATATGAGTTTCATATAGCCCATATCTAGGCATAGTATGTAAAATTTTTTGCTGATCACCATTGATCTAGCGATATGCAGCAGAAAAACGAACGGGCTGAATAGAATAATCAGGGCAGGACGGCACAGTCCCGCCCATGGCAGACCTATTTTTCATCCACCTCAGTCTATCTTCACCTCTTTTCCTATCCGCTTCTCTTTCTTGTCCAGCTCGAGGGTCAATATGCCGTTCTTGTAAGAGGCCTTGGCGCTTTCCGGATCGACGGGAGAGTCCAGATATATCATCTTGTAGAACTTCTTCTCGTCATCGGTCTTTATCTGTACGCTATCATCCGCCACATCCAGCTTCACCTGATCCTTTTCAACCCCGGGAAGCTCAGCGAATATCTTATACTTGTCCTTCTCACTCATGACGTCGACCAATGGCTCTCTGCCCTCGCTGGGCTCAATCCCCCGATAGGATGGCTTGATGTTGCCAAACTCCCGGAAGACGGGCTCCTTCCCCGGCTCGGCAGTGTAGCTGAAGCCATATACGAAGGGGCCATAGCGGCGAGATACGCCCGATGGAGTCTTCTCCTCGCGAACCAGTTCATTGAACTCCGAGGGCATCGATTCCTCGAATCTCTGGATCATGCTCTCAAAGGGCTCTTTGAACCAATCCTCCCCGAACCTCTCCTTTCTCTCGAAGGGGAAGCCCTTTGTGAAACTCTCAAATATATCGAATATAGATGGATATTTCTTGTCCCACATATCTATTTCACCTCACAATTACTTTTGCATACTAACCATAAGATAGTGATAGGATATAAATTTTTGCTTTCTCTCCATTTGATCGGGCAAAAAAGCCATTCCCCAGGCATGAGCTTACACCAACTGATCCGATTCTGCACTGCAATAAGATCATCCATTGCCAGGATGATTGGCCATATAGGGAAGAATAACAATGTTCAATAGGAAGGAGAGACTAACAACAATAGCTATTAAGCAGCAAATGGCCGGAACAGGTGGATAAAGAAGATACAGCCAGAGTATTTCATTTAAAAAGGATGTGAGTTCTTATGGTTTATGGCTTAGTTCAGTTTGAGGCGGAGATCCAGAGTTTGAATCAGATCCGTTCCAGAGTGATCTACGCAGAATCGGATGGCCCCTGGGTTGAGGGGAGAGTGGAGGATCTTATGGTCCACTTCACCTATGCCAGCTGGACGGCATATAACCTTGGCTATGCGCTATCTATGTTCCTCTCCAGCAAAGAAGAAGACCTCGGCAGGAGCATATCGGAGATGATGACCAGAATGATCTCCTCCATGGGAGCAATCCAGCTGGCAGAGATCAGGCTCACCCCAGAGGCCATCGATGAACTGAAGAAAGATCGCATTGAGCCGTAATGGTATTTTCCCAGGATGATTTTGTTTTGATTTATTATCAATAATCGAGACGAGAGAATAGCCCGGCCAGGATTCGAACCTAGGTAAGGAGGTCCAGAGCCTCCTGTGATTGACCGCTACACTACCGGGCTTCGCCACTAACCTTGCAGCAGGTGGTTATTAATCTATCGATCCGCTGCCTCTGAGCCTGGTGAGCGACTGCGAACGGCATGGCCGTTCTCAATGGCTATTTGATCCTGGCATCCACCACAGAGTGAACCACTCCTGGAGAGTACTTCTTGACCCGGATACAGCCTAAAATCTCAGATCGTCTCCCCAAAGCTCTTGCTGCCTCCTCAATGTCGCATACCGCTCTTTTTGGGTACATCAAGGAGGGCACAGTCTGATGATAATGCAGCACTCCGCCGGAGCGCAGAGCCCCGATCCCCTTCAGAAGATATCGATCCGTTACCTGAACCATGCCCATCACCACCCTGTCAGCCACCCCCTCTGGGGTCACTTTCGCGCAATCACCCAGAACGGGCTCCACGATCCTCTCTACCCCATTCTTTTTGATATTCAGACAGAGGTAGTGGTAAGCATTGGGGTTCAGCTCAATGGCCAGGACCTTCCTGGGCCGGGAATGGACGGCCATGGGAAGAGAGAAATAGCCGATACCTGCGAACATGTCCACCACGTACTCTCCCCGGCCGAGATTGCCCATGCGCATGCGCTCATTCAGATTGCCTGCTGAGAACATCACCTTCCTGGCATCAAGATGAAAGGTGACCCCATTCTCTCGATGCACGGTCTCCGTTCTTGTGCCTGCGATGATCTCCCGCACCGGCTCTCTGAAAGGGCCTTCTATGCCATAGTCGCGCAACACTGTATGACAGCGAGGATAAAAGTTCAAAAGGGCCCGTGCTATGCGATCCTGGTGAGAGTCAAGGCGAGGATGGATCTTGACCACTATCACATCCCCCAGGATATGCCATCCACGAGGAAGAAGCTCCATCTCCTCTGGCAACAGCTGGTCACTCATAGCTTCTGCCAGATCTGGAGCCCTTCGATAGTACATCGGACTCTCCTGAGATATGACAAGTAAACCGGGGATGTTGCACCTGACCGGTATCTCCACATGACCGCTCTTCTCCACCACCTTGCGGCCGCGATCAAGGAAGCCTTGAGCTATGACCATCTTCAGAGTAGCTGGCGCATCCTCTCTCTTCGCCCTCACCGCCAGAAGGGGCGGACTAGGATTTTTCGGCGTAGCTCTGCTCAAACTTCACGCCATCCCCGGTCAGATTCAAGCTCAAGATCAGGGTATCATTCTTGCGAGTGACAAGGTAATCCTGGCTATGGACCTGCAGACTGGTATCATAATCCTCAGTGCCCGAAAAGTTAAGGGTCAAGGGGACCTGGGACCAGTTGTTAAGCAGATAGATCTTCACGCTGGCGTCTGTGCTGGTGTTCATCCTCACCAGGGTATCAGTACCATGAGCTATGGTGACGATTCCTCCCCTGGCGCTTATGCTCTCATCGATGTTTGAGGGCAGCTTCATCTCAATTAGATTGGGCATCCCATGAGGATTGCTTATGTCAAAGCCCAGGTAGCTTTCGTTGCTGGAATTGATCAGATAAGCAGAATAATCAACAAAAATCAGAGGCTTGCTTGACGAATTTTGGGGAATGCCGCCGGATAATATATAGCCTCCCACCGCCATCAGCATGATCAAACCAGCCAGAGCTGCTACTATCATCTCTTTGCTCATTCTTCCTTTTGCAGGGAGCGATGGTGGCTCTTTTCCCGAGGATGGGGCAAAGGTGGCGGTGGCGGAGGGCTTTGGAGGAGCGGCTTCTTCCGCCTTCGCGACGGGAGGCTCGGGCAAGTCCGCTTCCTCATCCTCAGTTGCGGTTGTATTCGCGGCCTTTTCGAATATACGGGAATAGGAGTCCGGCCTGGACTCCGGTGCGGCTTTATCTTCGGGTTCCGCTGAAAATTCTATATCCTCCTCCGTCTCGAAGGAGGCAGCTTCCTCTTCCTCGGTGGGGGGCACCGTCGTCTCGGCAAGAGAGGGGATCTTCCTGCGGGTGGGGAGGACCGCTGCCCCTTCATCGAAGTTCAGAATCAGATCGGTATACGTTCCCGTGGAATCCACGAACTTGAGGGCGCGCGGAACCAGGTAAGAGACGCCGGATATCTTGACCTCCTCGAAGAACTCGGTGTTCTTCATCAGGCGATCCTTGAATGCATAGACGGCACCGCTCTCCATCTTTGCATCGATCTCGCTTAAGCTGGGGAAGCGGTCCTCCTGCGCGGCCAACTCTTTGGTGGCGACGACATAAGCCTCGAAGAAAACCCGGCTCATTCGATTGAGCCTGTTGGTGTAGCGCCTATCGAAGAGGAAGGAGAAGCTATCCCCTTTGAGCTGCAAGCTCTCTTCGCGCGAATGCCGCCAGGCAGAGAAAGAGACGTCCATTAGATATGCATATCTTCAATCCAAATAAGTATTTTATGTATGGCCAGATTGAATTTCTCCTCTCCAGAGATAGAAATCGTGATCAATACCGTGAATAGATCTCATATAAATCTCGTATGACAGCTATCTTTAAATCTCGCCGGAAAAAATATGGAGTCGATGAAACACTTGGGATTGGTGTGGGTTCTTTTGCTCCTGGGGATTGGAGCGTTAATGGGACCGGCTACGGCACAGCTGACAGCCGGCCAGAGCGTACCTCCATCGGTGAACTTGGGCGATAGTGCAATGGTTACAGTTACGCTGACCTATTACGGCAACAATGCCACTCAAGCGGTAATCACTCCCGGACTTCCTCCTGGGATTGAGACCAGCTATCCACAAGGCCAGACAGCGCAGCTATATCCTGGCATAACAGCGCCCATCAGCTATCCCATAAGAGCAATTCAGTGTGGCACTTATGTTATAGCTTCTCATGTATCGTATTCCGAAGATGGGACCTGGAGGAATTTGTGGCTGGAGTCGCCCCTCACAGTAATCGGACAGCCAACGCCGCAACCCGGCCAGATGGATCCCGCTGGCATGGGGCCTCTGCCTGGAGACACTCCGCAGGGGATGAATGGATCTGAATCGTATCCTCCCGGCTCTGTGCCGGCAAATCAGAGCGTTTGGGAGCCTAACAGCCCTCTGCCCATAAGTCCGGATGACAATGGCGATGCCCACCCGGGGGATGCCCCTGATTTGCAGGACCAGACACCGGATCAGATGCCTGAGACAGATAAGAATCGAAACCATTGAAATGGGGCCCCAGGATTTGAAGTACCGACCCTGAAGACGACCCGGATTGCATGGCGGAGCATGTGCTCTAAAAGCCTTGATCCCAAGGCCGAATCCCAGCACAATTGATTTTCAGGTTTTTTATCATTCCGCCTTTTTCTTATCCAGTCCCAGATCGCTGCGATCATATAGCGCCTGCAGGGAGAAGCCGCGCTCTTCGATAACCTCCCGTCCGCCCTCCTCGCGGTCGAGTATGGTCAGTGCCTGAACCGGCTCATAGCCGGCAGCGGCAATCCGGTCAATGGCCCTTAATAGTGAGGCTCCGGAGGTTACCACATCCTCCACCACCGCCACCTTTGACCCCTTCTCCAGCGCGGGCCCTTCCACATAGCTCATGGTGCCATGCTTCTTGGGCTCCTTTCGCACGATCAGCGCTGCCAGCCCTCTGCCCTGCAGATGGCTCAGGACGGATATGGATGAGACAATGGGGTCTGCTCCTAAGGTTAGCCCGCCGATTGCCGATACCTGCGGATGGATCTGCTCCAGCATCAGCTTGGCGGTAAGATAGGCCCCTTCCGGGCTCAATGTGACCCTTTTGCAGTCTATGTAGTAGTCGCTCTTCCTGCCCGAGGAGAGAGTGACCGGCCTTATCTCCAGCGATCTCTCAATCAGCAGCTCGAGGAGGCGATCTCTATCATTCACGTTCAAATCCCTCTTATTCTGAATGCATAGCTGAGGAAGAGGTGATAATCCTTGCTGTCCTGAATTGATCCATGCCGGTCAAATCGATCCATGCGGGTCAGATTGGCCAATCCCCAGCCGCCTTTATCTCCGCCAAGAGGCCTAGATCGGTTCCATCCAGCAGATAGAGGCGTGCGTGCTCCATATTGGCCATCGCCAGGAGGGGACCACGCATATCCTCTGCCGGCTCATTGAGGGCCAGTCCTCCACAAAGAGGATTGAAGGCAGGCATGATGATGATCTCCCCAGAAGAGGCAAAACCGTAATGCTCCTCTACCACCTCCGTTTGTATGGGCGCTCTGGCCCAGACTGGATGGGTCTGGAAGTTGCCCAGGGGATCCTTGAGCCTCACTGCAGGGTGAAGATGAGCCGCTACCATAAACCCAGAACGTACGACCTTTTCCTCCGGCCAGGTATGACCATGAAAGTAGCCCCTGCCTTCCCGCACAATTCCAGTGGAGGGATGGACTCTAACCCCCAGGGGGGCCATGTCCGCCAGGTTGCTGTCATGGTTTCCCGAGACTATATCCACTCTCACCTGGGCAGATAGCTGACGGAGGAAATCAGGGACCTCTCGCTTCTCCTGCCAGCTCGTCTTGGGCACATTGTGCTTCAGGTCCCCCAAAATCAGCAGCCTATCAGGCATAATCATGTCCAGGTACCCTTTCAGGAGAGCGAGGATCTTTCTGGTCTGGCTGGGAATGGATACTCCTCCCAGCCACAGCTCATGCTCCAGGCCCAGGTGGAGGTCGGAAGCAATGAGAAGCCGCTCCTTCCCCTCTGCCAGGAGGAGAGGTGCGCCAAAGACTGGAGCAATGGAATAAGCAGGAGAGTCAGAATCCGGAGCGCTCAATCCAGCTGCCTCTCTAGCTCGGAATAGAGCTCATCGATATTCGAGGATATGCTCAGGCAGGAGAATTCTATCATCAAGTTGACCCGGGATCGTTCAGACTCCCCCGCTTTTCTGATATCCGTCCTTATTCCCAGAACTTTTTTTCCCTGAAGGAAGAATCGGCCGATCTCCCAGGCAGTGCCGTCATCCACTAAAGGCCCGTCTAGGATGGCCACCATCATATCGCAGCGATCCAGAGCTCTCAGGTTCTCCCCGAAGATCTCCTCCGGCTCCAACTGATTTATTGATAGCTCATAGGGCCATATGACCTGAACGCCGGCATTTGCCAGCCTCTCGCGCAGAAAGGAAGAGAGCTCTCTTCCCCAGGCGATCTCACCCGCGGAGAAAAGGGGACCAGAGAGATAGATCCTATGCCTGCAGCCCACATCCGCCATCGTTCTCCCTCAGGCAGGGGAAGCAGCCGCTGCTAGCCTGGACCTGACAAAATCCCTGTCCAGGCTGGCCAGGAACCAGCCCACCTTCGGACCCTGCCTGTCTCCCAGAAATGTCAGGTATATCGCCTGGAAGAACTTCTTGGAGTCCAGGTCCATCTCCTTGGCCACGACATAGACCAGATCGTGGATCTCGGCAGCGCTCTTATCCTCGATCCTTCCGGCGAGCAGGCCCAGGGCCTGGCGTTCGGCGGGGGAGAGGTTGTTTACCGCAGCAGGAAGAGTCTCCTGCAGCTGGAACTTGACATATTTGGGTGCATACTTCTCCAGCCAGACCAGCACGTTCCTTGCTCTGCCCAAGATCTCCTCCCTTCTGGATATGACATCATAGCCGGATCTCTTCAGGGCGACGAAGAGCTGTTCCTCATCTCCCCGGGCGATCTGGACGGCAGTGACCATATGCCTGAATGGTATCTCGAAGGGGCCGCTCTTGCTGATGTTGGAGAGCTCGATGGCCCTCTCATCCCCTTTTCTCTGGTCGTACTCGTCAACAAGGCTCAATAGCGGCAGGCCAGGGTCAAACTCTATGTGCTTTTCCGGCTTGTTCCGGATGATCAGGTAACGCAGGACCTCGGGCGGGACGACATCCAGCATCTCCTGGATGGTGACCACAATCCCGGTGGAGCTGTGCATGGCTCCCACTCCCTTGAGGTGGATCCATTCATAGACCATGGGGAAAGGAGCGGGATAGCCATAGATCTCCTCGCTGATCCTCTTGCCGGTATCGTATGAGCCGCCCGCGGTGGCATGGTCCTTGCCGAAAGGCTCCACAGTCACCCGGAATATGGGCCAGCGGGCCGGCCAGTCCACTCGCCAGACCAGCTTTCCCCCGCCGGCCATGGAGACAGTGCCCTGGCTGCCGCAGGAGCAGACATAGTCCACTGTCTCGGCATCCAGGTCGAATCCCGTAACGTGAGTGGTGTTCGTCCGGCCGCAGACCTTGCAGATGGCATCAAACGGGCTCCAGCCCTCGGGGACTGCGCGGCCACTGACCTCTTTCAGTATGCGAGCTATGTCGTCCTTCCGGGAGAAGGCGGTCTTGATGGCATCGTTGTATTTGCCCTCTTTGTAGAGGACATCTGCCCGGTAGACCTCCGGTTTTATGCCGAGCCTTTCCATGCTCTTCAGGAAGGGAGTGAGGAAATGGTCGGCATAGCTGGCGCAGCAGCCCTCAGGGCAGGGTATCTGGGAGAGGGGCTTGCCTATATGCTCATTGAAGCTCTCCGGCAGGAAGGGGTAGAGCCGGCGCAGCCGGTCGAAGGTGTCGGCGATGTAGATCAGACGCGCTTGTACCCCTCTGTCCAGGAGAGCGCGATAGACGGCCTCTGCGGTCATGACCTCGCGCATGTTGCCGATGTGAACCGGTCCGGAGGGGGTAATGCCGGTGGCGATGGTATGGGGGCCAGAGCCTTCCAGCTTCTCGGCTATGACATCCGCCCAGTGAATAGACATGTTCCGCAATCGATGCAAGGAGGAGATATTAAGCTTCCGTTGTCATCCTCTGAGGGCCAGAAGTCTCATAGAGAGCTTATTAAGCAAGAGGGCAGCTATCCAGGCTGATGCCCTCTATAGAACGTCCCGGCCTGGATGAGTACTTTATGGAGATAGCCATAGTGGTGGCCAAGCGCTCCACCTGTCTGCGTAACCAGGTGGGTGCTCTCTTTGTGAAGAACAAGAGGATCCTAACCACGGGGTATAACGGTGCGCCTGCAGGTCTCGAGCACTGCGATGTGGTAGGTTGCGCTCGGGAAGGTGTCCAGAGCGGCACCCACCACGAATTATGCCGGGCGGTGCATGCCGAGCAGAACGCCATCATCCAGGCGGCAATGCACGGCATATCCATCGAGGGAGCGACGCTCTACTGCACCCACCAGCCCTGCATCCTCTGCGCCAAGATGATGATCAACGCCCGAGTGGCCAAGGTGGTCTACCTGCACTGCTATCCCGACCAGACTGCACTGGATTTTCTAGAGCAGGCGGGAATTGAGGTGGTGAGGGTGGAGGAAGAAGTCTTGATATAAAGCATTGGAGCTATCAGAACAGATAGCTAAATCCCACCTCCCACAACTGACAATTTTGCCTGCATTTCCGGAGTCAATTGCTTGACAAGCTCTGCATCGTATGAACCAGTGGACATTGGATCTGGTGTCATGTTGAATATCTGCCGAGTTGCTGCCGCATAAGAACGCGATATTGCAGCGAGCGACCCCTCTCGGACTGCCGGATCAACATCGGTCACAAAGATTGAAACCGTATTGTCGCTGTTGAGTACAATCTCGAAAGTGCGCAGCTGCTGCGGGAAATCCCTTAATGATGCGGTTTCAACCTCCCAAAAGCCGAGTTCAGGACGGGCGGCATCCGGGACTTTAGTGCGGTAACGATATTGAGATGACGATGTCCCGCGATCCACAGGATGAGATTGGGGTATTCATGGAGTTTGGAAATCAGTTGCGCTTCGGATATTGGAGCTGCTGGGTTCCAACCCATCATTGAATCTGCCTGTTCGAAGCCCATCGGTCAACAATCCCAGGGTTATCTCCAGAGCCCTTTAGAAGCATTCTCCGGCGTTCTGGAGCTATAGCAATCGTTAAGAACAATTGGGCTAGATATAGGAAAAAAAGAAGGTCAATTCGCCCCCACCGACTACCTTAAATCTTCACACCCGACACACAACAATCTCCTGAAACTGCATTTGGAACACCATTTTTCAACCAGCATTCGGGCGGAGAATTAGGCCCTCTAACACCAGGTTTGACATATGTGAAAGCCCTGCAATTAGGATCGTTTGCGCAGTCATTGGCGCAAATCTGAGGATCTTGGCTTGTGGCATAGTTCTTGTAATTCATTCCTGGTCTGTCTGTGTTTTGCTCCAAGCTTATAGCATTGCTGCCGCCATTGTCAGACGGTACGACTGGGGTGGGTGTAACGGCTGCGGACGTTCCACCAACACCCCTAAGATGTCCAAATCTGTATAGATACACATCGTTCTTATACGCAATAAAATATTTTGGATTAATAAACGTGAGATACCATTCGTCGTATCCTGAGGTCATCTTGCAGTAGATCGTACATGGCCCCACAGCATTCCAAGTACCAACCCACAAATTTGTAGCTTCCACAGTACCTGCGTTAGCATTCGCATCAGAGGATTCGAAACGCCACGGGACCTGGTGATAATCCCCTATTTCATGATGTCCAGATGGATTGGTTATCTCGGCAACATCCCAATACGTTATACCTTTCAGCTGATCAATAGCAACAACCGTCGTCGTCAAGGCCGCCGCTATCATCAGCAAGGCAATTAATTTTTGTTCCCATCCCATAGATACCACTTGAACTACTGTACATATCATTAATATTTATGACTATCTCAAAGCGCCATTCCATGAAGCAAACCAAATCGCAAGAGGTTGAATTGACAGAGACGCTTGAAGATCGAGTTAGAAGAGCGGTGCAGGAGGACATTGCCATTGAGCCTTATAGCCCAGAGTGGCCAAGGCTATTTCTCGAAGAGAAGGAACATCTGCTGACATGTCTGCCTCGTGAACTCATCGGGAGAATCGAGCACTTCGGCAGCACCGCCGTGCCCGGCCTTGCTGCAAAGCCGATCATCGATATGCTGGTGGAGGTCGCAAGCCTCGAAGAGACCCGGCGCAGGATTGTGCCCATCCTGGAATCGCAGGGATACGACTACTTCTGGAGGCCGACCTGGGGCGATGACACGCCGCCCTTTTATGCCTGGTTTATCAGGCGTGACTCCTGCGGCAGGAGAACTCATCACATCCACATGGTAGAGGGCCATTTTGAGCATTGGGATAGGCTCCTATTCAGAGATTATCTAATCCAGCATCCCGATGTGGCTGAGGATTACCAGAGGTTGAAGATCCGTCTGGCAGGCATGCATCCAAATGACCGTTTGGCCTATACAAAAGGGAAGACTGACTTCATTCTCAGAGTGATGGCGCAGGCAAGGTTGGATTATGAGATAAAGACTCTTTGTGATCATCGCTGGTGACATTCTGGGCCCGAGAAAAGCATCGCTCCTTTGAAGAACGCCTCGGCAGCTCCATCCTCGATGCCGAACAAAAAAGGCTCGCCTTGCCCTGCCGCAAAGTCAAGCATATTCTTTTCGGTCACTGGGGAGCCATCGACCTGACTCATCATGGCGGAAAGAACGGCAAGTTTATAACGAATATAATAGATATATTGGGTGGGGAATGATTTGAGACTTCATACAAAGGACTTGAGAAAGACGATATTAAGGACATTGCTAACAGCCTTTCTTGTGGCCATGATCAATCAACCGGTGATGGCCATGATGAATGATGATGATATTAAGACTGCTTTTACAGAGAATAGCAGTCTTCAGACCGGGCCGGCAGCCGAAGGCAAAATGGTGTTTGACCTGAATGCCAGCAAAGCAATAGGCAACTTGACACCTGTTGCGGCCTTTGAAGGAGGAATTAGGTATAGGGCTGGCGCTTATGATGTAATCGTGCTAAACGGATCTTACAGGGAAATGGGCCGACAATATGGCGCCCTGATGAAGGATGAACTTCAATCGGTACACGCAATCATTGAGAGCTTCAGCAGCGAACGGGGATATTCTGCAGAACAGATCCGCGAGATAGGAAGCAAAGGCTGCGAGTTTCAGCCTGAGAGGATGAAATCCATCTATGAAGGCATGGCAGAAACCTCGGGCATTGCTGAGGAAGATGTTGAGGTCTTGTATTATGGGCCAGTTCTCTTCGTCGCCCTCCCCAATCTTACTCAGGCCTCATGCTCCTTCCTCGCTGCCTGGGGAAATTACACGCCCGATGGCACCCTAGTCGTCTCCCGCAACTGGGATCTTCCAGATATCTTCTTGATCTTCAATCCCTATTATGTGCTGGTCATCTACAATCCAACCGATGGGAGCAATGGAGTTGCGACATTTGGTCCCGTCGGATCAAGGCCTGAGACCCTGATGAACAGCGCCGGGCTTTTAGTAGCAGATGATAACTCTGGGCAATCGGGAGGGGGCCTTGTTCTTGATAACCGACCCGACATTATCTCTCAGTTCTTCAGGCTAATGCTGGATTATTCGACATTAGAGCAGCTCGATGCAGGCATCATGTCTACCAGGCCGGATTCATCATGGATAGTAAATGTCGCAGGTCCGGACAAAGCATATTCTTATGAAATGAACCTGTATGAGACAAAGAGAAGAGAAGGGCCAGATCTGATCGCGGCCGCCAACCACTTCCTCGATCCTACATGGCATATTGAGATATCCGATGAGGATTCTTTCCGGCGATATAACAACCTATTAAACCTATCCGAAGAGAACAAGGGAAGCATTGATGCGAGCAGGATGATGAAGATTCGGGATGTTCTCATTGAGGATGGCGGAGCCACTTTCCTCCATTACACCATGGGAGGCATGAATTTCTCTACCAATCATCAGGTTGTCTTTGTTCCCCAGACCAGAATTCTCTGGATGAAGACCGCAGAACAGCCATGGCAAGAGGTAAACCTGAGCTCTTTGTTCAGCTGAGGTTTCTCTCTGCAACTTTTTATTTCGAAATCCTCTTAAGTCGTCCGCACATAGCATCCCTCTAATGAACAAGAGCCCAAGCCCTAGCTATCTCATTTACGGCGCAGGAGCCATTGGCAGCGTCCTGGGTGGCTTCCTGCACGAGATCAATAGATCTGTGACCTTTGCCGGTAGAGGATCTCACCTTTTGGCCATGAAAGAGAAGGGCTTGAGGATCACAGGCATATGGGGCGAGCACCTCGTCCCTCCAGAGGAAATCGATATTCATTCCGATCCCCTGAATGGAGAAAGGAGATTCTCGACCATCCTCCTATCGGTCAAATCCAAGGACACGGAAACGGCAGCTCGGGAGGCAGCAGCATTCTTAGCAGAGGACGGGATCATGGTCTCCATCCAGAACGGCCTGGGCAACTGGGAGACGATCGCCAGGTTTGTGGGCAGGGAGAGGACGGTGGGAGCGCGGGTGATCTTCGGAGCGGAGATCCCCCGCCCTGGCCAGGCCAACGTAACGGTGAATGCGGACGACGTCCTCTTAGGCGAGCCCTTCTCCCCCGTGAACCGGGCTTTATTGCAGACCCTGAATGGCGACCTGCTGCTCTCCGGCATCCCGGCCAGGGTGGTCTCAAAAGAGGATATCTGGTCCGCCCTATGGGGTAAGGTGCTCTACAACTGCTCTCTAAACCCACTGGGGGCCATCTTGGAGGTTCCCTATGGCCGGCTTGGAGAGAATGAGGAGACGAGGAAGATCATCCGGGGTATCATAGAAGAGATCTTCCTGGTCTGCCGGGCCCTGAAGGTCTCCCTTCCTTACAAAGGAGCAGATGATTACTACCGCTTTCTATTGGAGACCCAGCTCCCACCCACCCGGGATCACCGCGCCAGCATGCTGCAGGACATCCTGGCCAAGAGAAAGACGGAGATCGAGGCACTGAACGGAGCTATCTCCCGCTTGGCCAGTGAGAATGAGATCCCTACCCCCTACAATGACATTCTCACCCTGCTCATTAAGTTCAAGGAGAAGAGGGTGGACCAGGGGTCCGGGGATCTAGAACTGGTCTGAAGCTGCAATCAGATCACCGGCAATGCTGACCGCCTTCTGCTCCGTTCCATAGATCACTGCGCCAGAAGATGCTCAGATAAGATGGGGTATGAACATCTTAGTTCTCTTTTTGTACTCAATATAATCCTCTCCAAACTCCTTAACCATATCCGCCTCTTCTCTTTTCGCCAGCCGGTAGTAGAGGACGAGCAGCAGGACATACAGGATGAGCAACGGTATTGTGACCCATTCCAGCATCATTCCAAATGTGATCAAAAAGAAGCCGATGTATTGCGGATGACGGATGTGGCGGTATATGCCCGTCTGCACCAGTTTTCCCTCTCCAGCTTCCATTCTCCAGTACTCCTGGTGAATCTTCCTCCAGCCGACCAGCACCAGGGCAATGCCCAGCAGGGAGACTACGATCCCCAGATACATCCCCCACAGGCCGATATACTGCCCCAGGGTATGGCCCCATAACACCCCCTCCGGGAGCCAGATGCCAAACAGCCAGCCCAGGGCATACATGCTGAAGGGAACGCCGAACATCTCCACCGCAAATGCCAGCACAAAAGCGGCATAGACCCCAGCCGGCTTTATATGGCTTTTTTTATAGAAGGGAACGAACAGAAGAAAGACGCCGTAAATGACAATCCAGATAAGGACCGCCCACCACATTCCAAAGTGAGACCAAATATCCTCATTCAACACCATAGCAGATCATCTGATTTGATTTCATTTTCGATATTGCGTACTATTCGGTTGTGAACTAAGCCTGGTGAACTAAGTGCATTGATCTTTAAGTACCTTTCTGTGAGTGGCTGAAGGAGTGGGTCACAGCTCAGGGAAAAGCAAAGACCGCATTTATTGCCAGAAGAAAGCTTTTTCATCCATCCGCAACAATATTCGAGAGGAGCTGAGGATATGGAAGGACTGACTGATATTCTGAAGACCATAACCACGGAGATGCAAAAGTCCCTCTCCCCCCGGACCGCAGTTGGCGATCCCATCACAATAGAGGGAAAGACCATCGTACCCCTGATGAGCGTGGGGATGGGCTTTGGCGCAGGATCCGGGACTGGAAAAGAGACCGATCCCGCGGGTGGAGCAGGCGGGGGTGGCCTGGGGATGAAGCCCATAGCAGTTGTGATCATCGACCAGCATGGAGTGAGAATAGAGAGGATGAAGGAGAGCCGTGACACCCTGGTCGATCACCTGGCAGAGGCCATTCCCAGGTTTGTGGAGAACATATCCCGCAAAAAGGAGAGCCGGGTGGAGATAGAGGGCTCAAGCCAAGAGAGCTGATCGAAAGCTTTTTTATACTCCAATTCATTCCTTCTGGAGAATGAGCGAGGGAAATATCGAAGCGGAGAAGAAGAGCTCTGCCAGGCAAAAGCCCGATCACAAGAGTAGGCTGGATCTGAAGAGCAAACTGGACCTGGACGATGTGGATTTAGGCGTTACCTTGCCCTCCACTAACATAAACGAATACATTCGCGTCCTGAAGCTGGCTCGAAAGCCCACCAGAGAAGAGTTCAACATGATCGCCAAGGTATCCATGGCCGGCATAGGCATCATCGGATCCATTGGCTTTGTCATATACGCATTGCTCACAGAACTTCCCAAGATGTTTTAGAAAAGGCTGCTCAGCCGAGAGCAGCCATAAACTAGCTTTGCTTTGTCTTTGTTATCTCTTTATCCATCCTATTTAGCCGGGGCCTTATTCATGGCCCGGAGGGTGGCTCCAAACTCCGATTCTACTATGCTTGTCACCCCCATGGTCTTGGGATGCAAATCGATCTCCACCATGACATGCTGATGGCCCAGATCGCGCAGGGGCTTGACCTGACGAGGCCCATTGGTTATGGAGAAGATCTCCAGGCCCTGGAGAGCAGACGCGGTCAGGGCATGGGGCACACCGGACACGACGGCAAAGTCGTAGCCGCCCTCCTGGGCCCGCTGGGCGATGACGTCCCCTGTAACTGGATACTCATCCAGGCCGCCGATGATGCTGAACTGGACGCCCCTGCCCCGAAGGTCGCCAGCGACATTGACAGCGTCCCTCCTCACCTTGGGCAGGCCGAGCTGATCGTTCAGGTTGGCCAGGGTATCCACCTGCTCTCCAGCCACCTCAGCCACGGCTGCCGTAATATCGGCAAACATATAGGCGGTCTCCTTCTTGGCATTGAGGATGTTCAGGCCGCGCTTCCCCTGCCGAATCAGTTCCAAAAGCCTTTCTGACGCCTGATACTTCAGGTCGCCCCTCTCCGGTGCGAGGTACTCTGCGCTGGCCGCTCCCCGGAGCCTCTCCACCTCAGTCGCCTTCTCCAGCAGGGTCTTCTGGCGAACGAACTCCGCCTCATCAATTATCCCCTTATCCCTTGCTGCCTCCAGGGTGATGATCACCCCTTTGGTGTTATCCCTATATCCGGCATGAACCTCCACCTCGAGCACCGGTATATCGAGGTCCGCCTCTAAAACTGCCTGATGCAGGTCATCGCCGATGATCATGCTGCTGCAGGTTCCGGATATGGCCATCAGCTGGGGATTAAACAGCTCCACCGCTTTCTTGAGAAGAGCGGTCAGCGGCTTGTGGCCCCCGAAGACGAATCCCGCTTCATCTAAAGCTGTGGTCAGAACTCTCACCCCATCCTCCTCTAAAAGCCGGGCGTGCTTGAAGCAGCATCCGCTCGGGCCGTGCAATATGACCACATCAGCTCCCAGGTCGCGCAGTGTGTATAAAGCGGCCACAATTGAGCTCGGCCTGGGATGAAGTACATTCAAATTTTGCATTTCGCTTGCCATTATTATCACCTGAAACACTTAACCGCACTAAGCAGCCTTTTGGGGCGAGAGGATTCTGCCTTCTCGAGCCCCTCCCCGAGGTCTTGGGCCGTCTCTGCCCCAAGCTCTCTAGCCAGGGGGCGGAGCCTCTCTCCCACTAAGACCAGATCCTCGATCTCCGAGCGCCTCCTCCTGAGAAGCTCCGCGAGACGTGGTATGTCCAGGCCCTCGCAGACCGTCTGGGCATCCTCTCCCACCACTGCCACCAGATTGGGGCCCCTAGCCTTGTCCATGGCTCTTTCGATATCACTGACCTTGAGCCCGGAGTTGGAGCTATCGAATACCGTCCGCCCGCCCAGTCGCTCGATTTTCATCCGGCCGGAAAAGCCACCGAATCCCTCAAGCGCCCTAATAGTATCCTCCCTCTCCAGCTCCAGGAGCTCGGCAGCCGCTGCCGCCCCGGATATTGCCGTCTGATAGCTGGCGAAATCCAAATCCTCGCCTAAATATAGCCCCAGCCTTTCCTCTCCATAGATCAGCCCATCCGGCAGGGCCCGGACCAGGCCCCCTTTGGCAAAGGAGATATCGGGCGAGATTCTGCAATCCGCATTAGCCGCCAGCCTCGATCCTCGTCGGGCTAAAGAAAGCATCTGCAGCTTGGCGGTGCTTGCCCATTTGGTGCCGCCGGCAATGCGGTAGTCATTGGTGAAGCTGGTTAAAATCCCCAATTGCGCAAGACCCGTGCCGCCCAATGAGATCTCGCATATCAGGGCCTCTGCTCCTTGGGCCAGAGCCTCCTGGGCCGCCAGGATCACATTGGCAGGGGTGATGCTCAGCCCCTCTTTCAGGAGTTGAGGTCTGCCGCCGGACCAGATCTCCAGGCCGCGAGTGGTATGGGATAAGACCCTCTTTTGGCGGGAGAGGATCATGGCCAATAAAAGCGCTGTGGTGGTCTTGCTGTGCGTTCCTGTGACCTCGATTTTCACCACATCATCATCGATCGAGCCCATGAGCTCGCCCGCTGCCTGATGATGGCTGATGATCCTCTTTCCCAGACCTTTCGCCTGGATCAAATGAGGATTATCTGGCGGAAGGTGTACCGGGGCCACCACCTCATCGAAGGCGTCGAGGCTGGCGGTATGATGGTACACCTCCAGGGGCTCAGCCTGGATGCCGCACTCAACCATCCTTCGGGCGATGACGTTTGCCCCGTGGATGGTATCCAGGACAGCTACTCTAGAGACTCTTCTGCCCGCTTTATCGCCAGTGCTGCTATGCATTCGTCCACGCCCAGGGGCTCGGCGCAGATTACCTCCACCTCATCCCCCCAGATGTTCAAGACGCCTCTGCGCTTCTCCGGGTCCACGCCCAGCTCATGCGGTATATCCTGGCGGGTGTGAACGCCATGGGCTAAGAAGAGAGGCAGAGCGACGATCTTCTTCACACCGGTGCCCTGGAAGCTCTTCAGGCCGGCGGGGATGTCTGGCTGGTTCATATTCAGATAAGCGGTTCTGACCGGTCCAGAGCTATTGTTCTTGCCGATCATCTGCGCGAGGGACTCCACCAGCTCCTTGTTGAAAGGCAGGCTGGATCCATGTCCGAGTACAAGTATGCCTACGTCCTTCATGAGATCACCAGTATTACTTTTGACTGTTCCCGTGTTAAGATGGGGATTGTAGCCGTGAGTACTAAACCCTTTCGAGACAATCGGCCATTAAGAGATGAAAGAGTGGAACTATTCGCCCAGAATAGTAGCAAAAAAAAAGAGCGGCCGATTTTTAAAAAAGAAGGCCAGAGAGGCCAGGAAATCATATCTCTGGCCAGAATATCATGGCTAGCGCGCGTCGACAAGATCGGATCAATGGCGTGAGAAGTATTGTTCAAAGACCCCGGCGATCTCCTCAGGTGTCTCCAGCACATAGACATCCTCGGTGCGGCGAAGCTTATCCACGTTTTCTGCATCCTCTTTTCTGATGCGCAGCTTCATCTCGCTCCCGTCGGGGAGGATTGTAGTTAAGATCCCAGGGGCATAGTCGCAGGGCATGATATAGGTGGGCACAAATGCCTTCTGGGACATGATGGCGGCATTGGAGAGCAGAGAGTCCGCCAATCCCAGGGCGATCTTGGTTACGGTGTTGGAGGTAGTGGGGGCCAGGAGAAGGAACTCATAGCGCCTCACCTGCAGCTGGCCGGCGAGGAAAGGGGAGTTGGAGTTGATCTCCACCCAGACCTTATCGAAGTGCTTCTCCAGGGTATTGAAGAGCTTGTAGTACTTTATCACCTGCTCTCCTGCTTTGGAGACGAAGACCCTTACATCCACCACATCATCATACTGCTTTTGCAGCTCGATCATCTTCTCGACCGTCTCTGTGATGCGGTCGCCGCTGCCCGTAATTCCCCAGGCGATCTTTCTCTTTGCCCCTTTATTTGCCATAGCCATCACCTAAGACTGCTGAACTCTTACCAGAGAGTACACTATCATTTCTCGATCTTTTATTTCTCGATCTTTTTCAACCACTCCATGGTCTCGGCGAACCGGCGGGTGGTCTTCCGCAGGGACCTGAATCCCTCTTCATCCTTTTCTGCCTCCTCCAGGGTGTCATGAGACCAGAAGGTTGCACCGAGGTTAGCGCCGAAGAAGCCCCCGCTCACCGGGATCATGCCATTGAGAATGTAGAAGGTATGGATCTGCTGCACCGCCAGCTCCTGGCCGCCCATGCGGTCGCCCCCTACGGCTATCGCCATGCCCGGCTTGCGCCTCAATGATCGGGGCTCTGCGGCCAGAGTGGCTCGGGTCCTGTCTATCGCGATCTTCATCTGGGCGCTCATGCTGCCGTTGTAGACCGGGGTGGCCAGCACGAAGCCCTCTGCCTCCCGGATCAAGGGGTAGAGCTGATACATGTCGTCCTTGACAATGCACTCCTTGTTCTTCAGGCAGTAGTCGCAGTGCCTGCAGGGGCTGATGTTCTTGCCTCGCATGGCAAAAAGCTCAGTCTCATAGCCCTTCTCCTCCAGCATTTTAAGGGCCATGCCCAGGATATGCTCCGTGGCCATATTGCGGGGGCTGCCTGATATGCCGAGAATCATGATATTCTATAAGGAGCTGATGATATTTCAGATTTGCCAGCAGGACTGCACTGGCAGAAGGGACGAGGCAGAAGATCACAGCAGGCCGCGATCCTCCAGGCGCAGCCTGATCATCTCATCCACCTCAGCCAGGCTGGTGGCGAAGACCTCCTGCAGGATCTCCTTTGCCGTCTCTAGCTCCCGGGCTTTCCTATCTAAATCGATTTCAAAGAGGGCCTTGGGCTCCATTCTCGGCCTCCTGTGTCGGGGCCAGATCAATTGTTCGAGAATGCTTGCCATTATCCTCAACCTAGTACGTGTAAGAATAAATATGTTACCGTTGAAAATGATATCTATAAATCTTTTCATTGATTTCTGAAAGTGTGTATAAGATACAAAAGACATCCAATATAATCCCCCCATAAATGGCCTTCGATAATTGCCGGCGATATCCTAAGTTGTTGACGCAAAATAAAATAGACAACTTTATATTGTAGAACATCGTTTATATATTATGGAAAGCGAAGTAGACTATGAACCATTCCTAAAAGCCTTGTCAGGTGCAGATCCGATCCAGGCAAGGCGTTTTGCGGCTGCGAAGGCTCTTGAACTTGGATGGGGCGGTGTCTCAAAAGTCTCTGCCATAACTGGATTTTCGCGTACTACTATCAATAAGGGCATTCAAGAGCTTGAGAGCAACGAAGATCTGAAGCCACCCGAAAGGCTTCGCAAGCCGGGTGGTGGTCGAAAACGAGTTGCAGATAGAGAGCCAAACCTATTGAACGACCTAGAAAAAATAATGGAAGAGAGTACAGCAGGCGACCCAATGAGTCTTCTCAAATGGACATATAAAT
>Ga0209718_1000271_pt1 | contig 74079 bp, 59 predicted proteins | sample AD_JPNAS1_MetaG_FD_184420 | JGI IMG/M metagenome (GOLD analysis project Ga0209718, IMG submission 184420) | Active sludge microbial communities of municipal wastewater-treating anaerobic digesters from Japan - AD_JPNAS1_MetaG (SPAdes) (version 2) | ecosystem: Engineered > Bioreactor > Anaerobic...
ATTCTTAGCCGGGGGCGTATTGGCACCCGTATTCAAGGTAATTAAAAAATGGGGTATTGATATAGGCGGTTGTATAGATGCAAATGCAGGTATAGGGGCAACCGTCAAATACGGCTTGGATGCATATACCGACGGCGGAAACTTAAATTCAATAGAAGCTGATATAGACTTCGGTGTAGCGGCCAAGTTAGGAATTTACGGCAATGTTTGCGGAGGTAAGTATGGCGGTGCCAGAGGAACCTTAGGTTTCGGCGGCAGCCATTCCAACTTTAGCAGTTCCATGATGACACTTACATTAAAGTTCGTCTATGATGCCAAAGAGAATGAATTCCGTATGGAACCTGCGGAACTTATCGGTATGTGTGAAGGTGATTTTGAAGCCTTCTTAAAGACACCCGTTAAAGACTTTAATATTAAATGGCATTTCTCTGTATTTGATGTTAACATGCAGTTCGGTACGGAAACCAAGTTTACGCTTACACCGATAGGTAAAGTATATAGGGAGATAGACCGTGAAACCTTCGGAACATCCACCTTCATGGCTGATGAAGCATCAGGCATAATGGTAAAAGACTATCTCAGTCTTGCAACTTATGCCACAGATGAAAACAGCGGTAACATCCTCTACACCGACCTTACAAGCCAAGGCGGAGATATGAGGTTACAGCTCAGTAACTACAGTGAAGGAATCTGGAAGCAACCGATAACGATACTTACAACCGACGGAACATTAGGCAGTTATGATTTATTGACATTACCTAACGGTAAGATATTGATAACATACAACTTAATATCTAAAGGACATATGAACAGTATGTTCCCCGATTCCGAAACCAAATATACATTGGGAAGCATAGGTGCAAACGGATGGGTAGAAGAAGCCTCAGGAACAATAGAACAATTAGCAGGCTCATACGCTTTCAGCTGTGATTTGGCAGGATCTTACTTAGTCTGCCGTTTAACAGGCGGTACAGGAGCGGAAGGCTTCAAGATAGTAGGTTACAAATGGAACGGAGCAGGCTTCGGTGCTGCACAAGTACTGGGATATGCCGCTACTTATGACATGAGCGTTGCGGCAACCGATAACGAATTGGTAGTTACCTGCATTGACGAATGGAAGGAACTGCAGGCAATCAGCTGGACAGGTGATGTAACAAACACAACGATAGCAGAGGATGTAGGCTTAGTTTTAGCCATGACATCTGATGCAGGCGGATACTACCTTGTTTACGAAAATGGCGGAGCAGTGGACTTCTATACAAGAGGTATTAATCCCGGCTCTGCATGGACAAAGAAGGGTACCCCCGTTTCCAATGTAAGTGCAATTGAAATGGACCTTGCAGTTAACGATGACAAACTTGTTTTAAGTTTCATAAAGCCTTCCGAAGCACACTTTGATGACAATAACAAACTGGTAGTAGGAAACGAAGGTATTGCAAGTGTTACACTTAGCAAAGACGGAACTCTGTATGATGAACAGAGAACGTATTTGGAAAACAGTCAGTTCTACAGAAATCTTAGTATTGTATGTGTCAACGGACTGGCTTATGCATTTGCCGAAGATTTGTATGAAGATACGGCGGATTTGGTATTTGTTAAGATTTACGATGCCGATGCACCTGTTAACTTCTTCGGCAGAGTTACCATAACGGGAACAGAAAGATTTAATGAGCAACTTACGGCAGCTGTAAGTGAAGATAACAGTGTAACAAAGAACTTTACTTACACATGGAAACGTGACGGAGCAGCAATAGCGACAGGAGCTACATATACAACGGTAGCTGCCGACATAGGAAAGACACTTGTATGCGAAGTTAAAACGGATGATCACCAGGGTGTGATAAGAAAAGCAACAGGTGTAATAGCCAAAGCGGCCGGACCTGCGGCACCCGCAGGACTTGCAGGTGTAGCACCTACCGTTGCCGGAGGTAATGACGGTAAGATTACAGGAACAAATCAAACCATGGAATTCAGCCAAACGGCAACAGGAGTATATACTGCTTGTAGAGGAGTTGAGATAACGGGACTTACTGCGGGAACATACTATGTCAGAATTGCAGGTAACAATACCACAGAGGCGGGAGCATATCGTGCTGTTACGGTAGGAGCCGGAGCACAACAACCGGATGATCCTCCGATTCCCGATGACCCGGTCATTCCTGACGACCCTGTTATTCCGGATGCCGGAACGGGACAGGATACATCAAAGACCATTCCCTCAACCGACGGTGATACCCAGGTGGATTACACTGAAACCAAGGGTACGGTATCACTGGATATATCAACTGACAAGGCTGAAGAGATTATCAACAAGAGCAAAGACGGAGATGTAGGATTTGACCTTTCCGGTGTTAAAGATGCCAAGTCTGCTGAAATGTCTAAAGAGGCATTGGAAACATTCGGCAAAGCCGATGTATCGGTAACTGTTAAGTTGCCCGAAGGATCGGTAACTATGGATAAAGAAGCCGTAGATTCCATTGCGGAACAGGCAGGAGGAGATACGGTAAGTGTGGAACTTGCACTGGTAAAACCGGAAGAACTTAACTATCTGCAGGAACAGTCGGTAGGAGCTGATGATCTGATTATCGATGCCAATATTACCGGCGGAGACGGTAAGAAGATAAGTACCTTCAACGGTGAACTGATAATGCGTATACCTTACAACGGTCCTCTGCCTGTAGCTGTCTGGTACTTAAATGATGCGGGAGAGCTGGAAAAGATAGATTGTGATTACGAAAACGGTATAGTTACATTCCGTCTCAACCACCTTTCGGTATACATATTAGGACAGGATGTAAGCAGAGAAAGAGACTGGACCAATCCGTTTACCGATGTTAACAAAAATGCCTGGTACTACAGTGCAATAGAATACATCAATAAGAACAAACTGATGTACGGTGTAGGAGATAATCAATTTGATCCTCACGGACATATGGTAAGAGCAATGATAGTAACGGTATTACATCGCTTGGAGAAGATGCCCGAACCGAAAGCATACAACACATTCGGTGATGTTGCAGCAAACAGATACTACAGCAAAGCTGTCAACTGGGCAGCGGAGAACGGTATAGTAAACGGTTACGGTGACGGAAACTTCGGTCCCAACGATCCCGTTACAAGAGAGCAGCTGGCAGTAATCTTTATGAACTATGCCAAGTACAAAGGCTATGACACATCCAAGAGAGCCGCACTGGAAACATTTGCAGATGCAAAGAGTATATCCGGCTGGGCAACGGATGCCATGGCATGGGCCAATGCCGAAGCTCTTATCTTAGGTGACGGCACAGGTTTGAATCCTTCAGGAAAAGGAGAGCGCTGTCATGCAGCGGCAATATTCCAGAGGTTTATTGCAAACATAAAGTAAGAGGTAATGTTTTAAATAATCTTCCTCAACAACAAGGGTACCATGCCGCCGCCAAAGGTGTGGTACCTTTGCTTTGTACAATTTTTGACCGTTTATGACGGGAAATAACCGAATGCGACCAAACTGTTGAATGTAGAAAAAACAACCGATATACTCGAGTCAGATCTCAACGATTTTTTAATTGATTTAATATTTGTCGGTACGAGGAGGAAGAAAATGAAACACATGGCAAGAAGATTTTTTGCACTACTGATGACATTGGTAATGTTACTTACCATGATACCCGCAACGGTAACTGCTAATCCGGGTGAGCCGGAAGTTTTTGTTGTAGCGGGAAGAATAACCGATAGTGTTACAAAGAAAGGCTTAAGCGGAGCGACGGTAAGATTATCAAATGCGGAGAAGGAATATACCGATACTACCGATGCTTTCGGGTATTATCAGATAGATGCCCGTGAAGCGGGAACTTATGAAATATCCGCTTCGCTTAGAGGCTATACTACGGAAATGAAAAACGATTTTGTGCTGGACGGCACAAAAGACTGGTTTGCCGAACTGATACCTGACGGAAATCCCTGCATAGATATTTATGCCAATATCAAGTGCGTATATTCAGGCATAGCCCTGTCCGATGTGACGGTTAAGGCCATACACAGCTCTGAAGGCCCCTTTATCGGACAGACCGATGAGCATGGAGCCTTGGTTTTTGAGAACCTACCTGAAGGAACATACACCTTTACGGTAAATGAAACCGGTCAACCGGGATGGGAAAGCTATATATCAGGTGAGTATACAGTAATGCAGGACCAGTTGCTAAACTGTTCTTTAAAGCCTAATTACGAAAGCCTGACCGTTAAGACCAACGGTTTTGACGCTTTCTCCGAAACAGCCAACAGTCCTATCAGGAATGTTACGGTTAGACTTTACGGAGTGGACCCGAAAGATAACGATGTGGTACTGATTAAACTTCCACCGCAGACTACAGGCGAAAACGGAACGGTGACATTTGAAAACCTTGTGCCGATAGACTGGAGAATTGAAGCATATTCTCCCGGTTATGACTCCATACCGGATATTTATTCCGATGATATTATAGTTAAAGCTACAGAAGACGGAACTCTTGAGTTGGATAGCGTTACTTTGGATATGGTTTTTCATCCTGCAACCTTGATAGCCAATCTCAAATCTGTCTATGATGACGACGAAATATATACAGGCCTTGAGGTCAATCTTTGCGGTATAAACGGTACCGCAACCGAAGGCTTAACACGCACCGTTATCTTATTCGAGGGCGAGACGTTTGCGGAATTTACAAATCTTTTGCCGGGGCAGTACGATATTTCCACATACGGTAATGCCGAGCGTAAAGTAGATATATTAGTGCAAGAGCAAAATCTCTATCAGTATAGGGTTCCCAATCTGGAGTATGGCTTGTATTTTCCTGAAAGGGTATTTTCGGTAACTTTCCAAGGTCAGACTCCCGCTGTTGCGAGAGAGGATCAAACTGTTGAAATTGATTTGTCTTTAGAAGTCGAAAAAGCAAACTATTCGGGTTTTCTCTATAAAATCGATATGGACAAGTTGGGTGTTCTCAAAACAAAGCCTGCCTCCAATACGGTAATGACATTGGTTCCTTCGGAATATTATCCCCAAAATCCCGAATATGGTAAGACTTATACAGTAACTACCGATGAATTTGGTCATTATTCTTTTAATGTATACCCCGGTCTCTACGGTGTAACTGTAACCGGTATGGATTATTACTGGGGCGCTTATGCGGATTACCGGCAGCGGTACATACCGATTGGAGAACAAGAGTACTACGAATATTACGGATGTTACGGTTGGCCTTATGCAGATACATGGCAAGGTGACTTTGCTTCCGCTATAGCCTATATGGGTGTAGGTGAGTCTATTGATAGAACAGGATATGCCGACATAGGCGGCATGCCGCTCTCTTCGGGAATAACCGAGGGAGACCTGTTTATGAACGAAAAAGTCTGCTCGATAGAATTAGATGTTGATTATCAGGCCAGCAGAAATCCCTGGCGCACAACTTTTACCGGCAAGATAGATAATACAAAAAATCCGCCCGATTATAAATTTTGTGCCTCATGGTTCAATGCTGCAAATTACGGAACCGAGTTTTCCTGCAACAATATTAAAGTCAATGCTGAACAGAATTCTCTCCCATACAAATTTGTAAGAGTGAAACCGGGAACTCACGATATCAATATCACTGCAAGGGAAGGAGAAACAAATGTACCGAGATACATATTATATTACGGTGTAGGGGAAAGTGAATGGGTACCCTGGCCCGGTTCAACTTTCGAGTTCTATGATTTTCCCGCACCGGGCATACTTCCTGTCAACTTCCCGGCCGATTACTGTGACTTCGAAAGACGCGATACTCTTTGGCCTGCCGGATATAACGGAGTAGATCTCGAAATCAGGGGAGTTAAGGAATTCAAAGTAAGTGTTCTCAATCAGTATATTTTTCATTGGGTACCGCCTTTCAAAGACAGTAATGGTGTAATTACACCCGGTTACTATAAGAGCTTAGCGGAGTCATTTGAAGAATCCGGCGGATTATATTCGAAAGATGATAATTTATACAGTATTAATAGTGGTCGTAACAGAATATACGGATGGAGTTCCGAAATATTTCCCAATCAACTGTTCGGTTCTCCCGTATTTAATACTTGGGGTCTTACTGAAGATTATAAGATGATGTTGCCGGATGTGCCTGTCACCCTATATCTTACTGTGGATCCTATGAATGATGATGACGTTAGGGGATGGGCAGAGATAGATTTTAATCCGAATACGGGTCGGGTAACAAGAGTTTTATATGAAGACGGACCGGACAACAATACACGCAAAGGATTAGATAAGGCTCCGGCAATATTAAATCCATTTACAATAAAAGTAAGGGCAAGACAAATCTATACCGGCGAGGAAATAAACGGTATATCTTTCAAAGACACTTACACAGATATACAATATGTTTCAGGACAGGATTATCCCAACAGGGTAGAAAGGCCGGAAACCTATCTTCACAAAATAGATGTCGGAAACTATAATCTGCTTGCGATAGATATGACCTCAGAGTATGATACTGCAAGCGCAACTCTTACAGTCATGATAGATTTGATTCCCAATACCGAAATAGAGCTGACTGTTAAAGATAGCAAGGGTGCTCTGATTCCGGGTGCTGCGGTTCAGTTGAAGAGCGCTAAAGGTTTTGATGAGTTTCTGAAATCAGATACAGATGGCAGTGTCAGAAAATGGGACCTTAAAGACGAAAACTATACTTTGGTTATAGATGCTCCCGGCTATTGCACATACACTCATGAGTTAAAGGCCGAAACATTGGTAGCATCCGGAAAATGGAAAACTTTCATACATGAAGCAATCTTAGTTCCTTTGGAGCGACCTGAAATCAGCGACGAAAGCTTTGACCGTTTCGGAGGCTTCCTGCCCCATGCAGGCCGTGTAACAAGCGGTGATAATTATGAACTGGTGTGCATATTAAGTCGTGAAGAAAATGCCGCAAAGGATGCTCTGACACTGACTGTTGAGGCGGCTTTGCAACAGCAGAAATATGACGAGGTTACAGACAAAGTCATCGGCATGTATATAATCGACGGCAAGAAGTTTGAAGTAGATGACAAGTCCAGAGAGGGTGACTATACAGAAATAGATGCTGCAACACTTCCCGATCCTACATCTCCGCAAGCGGTAAAAGAATGGCTGGACAAGCTTAGCAATCGCTCCGCAGGGCTGGAAAATGTATTTTTCAGGTATTTCGATGCTGAGTGCATAACCCAAAGAGGCGACAACTCAGACATGGCAGACTTCTCGGGCGAGATAATGATATATGACCTGCCCGCAGGTCCGTTTAAACCGATATTTATAGCGGTAACCGAAAAAGGCGCCTACAATATTTATACGCCTGTCATTGCTGAAGATAAGCAGCTTGTAGGTCTGAAAAAAGACGGTTTCCTTACTTTCTTCCATAATGTTACAGAGATGTATCTGGAAAAAAGGCCGTTTGTACTTCCGGTATTTATAGTTCCGTTCTTTGAGTTCTGTCCTGCACTTGACGAAGCGACCAATTTACCGGAATTTACCGCCGAGATAAGCGAGGATGAAGACAACCCCGGCTATCTTGTATATGAATACAGTCTGGCTGTAACCGCAGATGCGGGTATGGCAAATCCGGGCGGTTCGGCGGGTTCTCCCACATCCTATCTGCCCGACCAATTGGGTATAGAATTCGGCGGCACATTCAGTGCGAGTGTTTCGGGTAAGGATAAAAGTATAAATAATTCGGTAGCACTCTCCGTGGGTGCGGAATTTGAAACAGAGAAATATCTTCCTGCGGCAATAAGCGATGTTGCCACCATGGAGGGAACTGCAACGGGAACGGCTTCCGTTGAATCCGGAATCGAGTACGAAAGTGATGCCAAACCGAGTGCTACTTCATCGAATATCGGGCTTACCGGCGAATTAGCGACCACTACGAATATTAGCGGGGTGGGTGTTGCAGGTAAATTGTTCGGTGGAGGTGCTTTGGGTACCGTGTTCAGAACACTTAAAAAGTGGGGAATTGATTTAGGTGTCACCATAGATGCAAATGTAGGTCTGAACGTTGGTGTCGGAATGACGGATAACCTTAAAACCCCAACAGCTCCGGATAAATTAGATTTAGATGTAGGTTTAGGTCTCGGTGCCAAGGCCGGGCTTTACGGCAGTGCTTTCAACGGAAGTGCCGGTGCCAGAGGAACCATAGGTTTCGGCGGTGAACACGAGAAATTTGAAAGCTCCATGATGACCTTTGATGTAAAGTTTGTCTATGATGTTGAAAAGGGAGAATTCCGGGCCGACCCGGCAACGCTGAAAGGCGTATGTGAAGCCGAATTCGAAGCATTTATTGATACAGCCTTTTTTGCCGCAAGAAAAAGCTGGAATTTCGAGGCGTTTTCAGTAGATATGCAGTTCGGAACGGAAACAAAGTTTACGCTTACCCCTGTAGGCGTGAAGAACCACGAGATAAATCGTGATACCTTCGGAACGTCCGAATTCTTGGCAGATGAAACTTCCGGCATAATGGTAAAGGATTATCTGGCCCTTGCAACTTATGCCACAGACGAAAACAGCGGTAACATCCTCTATACCGACCTTGTAAGCCAAGGCGGAGATATGAGGTTACAGCTCAGTAAATTTAACGGCACCACATGGCAACAGCCCGTAACGGTAATTTCAACCGACGGTGCAATAGGCAGTTGCGATTTAATAACTCTGTCCGATAACAGAATATTGATAACATATAGTTTAATTGCAAAAGAAGATAAGTATAGTTTGTTCCCCAACTCGGAAATTCGCTATACAGTCGGAACTGTAGGAGCAAACGGTTGGGAAGAGTCAGCTTCCGGCAGTGTAGCACAATTGTCCAAATCTTATGCTTTTAAATCTTACCTGACAGGAAGCACAAATCCTCGCTTGGTATGTGCTCTTACAGGAGGAACGGGAGCGACAGGCTTTGATATTGCAGGGTACAAATGGAACGGCTCAGGTTTTGATTCTGCAGTGATGCTAAAGAAAAATGTTAAAGCTTTCGGTATAAATGTTGCAGGCAATGACAACGAAGCCGTAGTTGCTTATGTTGAAGCAACCGGTAAACTGCTCGCTCTTAGCTGGTCAGGTGTAAATACGGTAAACGATAATGTCGTTGCTGCCGAAACAGGTTCAACATCGGCTGTTGCAGTTGATGCAAACGGTTTTTACATAGGCTGTACATCAAAGGGCAGCATTGACTTCTACACAAGAGGTATTAGTCCCGGCTCTGCATGGACAAAGAAAGGTACCCCCGTTTCCAATGTAAGTGCAATTGAAATGGACCTTGCGGTTAACGGTGACAAACTTGTTTTAAGTTTCATAAAGCCTTCCGAAGCATACTTTGATGCCGATAACAAACTGGTAGTAGGAAACGAAGGTATTGCAAGTGTTACACTCGCTAAGGATGGGACTCTGTATGATGAACAGAGGACATATTTGGAAAACAGTCAGTTCTATAGAAATCTGAGTATAGTATGTGTCAACGGATTGGCTTATGCATTTGCCGAAGATTTGTATGAAGATACGGCGGACTTGGTATTTGTTAAGATTTACGATGCCGATGCACCCGTAAACTTCTTCGGTACAGTTACCATAACGGGAAACGAAAGATTTAATGAGCAGCTTACGGCAACTGTTAGTGAAGATAACAGTGTTAGCAAGAACTTCACTTACACATGGAAACGTGGCGGAGCAGAAATTGCGACAGGAGCCACATATACAACGGTAGCTGCCGACATAGGGAAGACACTTGTCTGCGAAGTTAAAACGGATGACCATCAGGGTGTGATAAGAAAGGCAACAGGTGTAATAGCCAAAGCGGCAGGACCTGCGGCACCCGCAGGACTTGCAGGCGTAGCACCTACCGTTGCCGGAGGTAATGACGGAAAGATTACCGGTACAGACAGAACAATGGAGTTTTCTCAGACTGCAGCCGGAGTATATACCGCTTGTAGAGGAGTTGAGATAACGGGACTTACTGCGGGAACATACTATGTAAGAATTGCAGGAAACAATACCACAGAAGCGGGAGCATATCGTGCTGTTACGGTAGGAGCCGGAGCACAGCAACCGGATGATCCTCCGATTCCCGATGACCCGGTCATTCCTGACGACCCTGTCATTCCGGATGCCGGAACGGGACAGGATACATCGAAAACCATTCCCACAACCGACGGTAAAGCTCAAGTGGATTATGCTCAGAGTGAAGAGGTTGTATCACTGGATATATCAACTGACAAGGCTGAAGAGATTATCAACAAGAGTAAAGACGGAGATGTAGGATTTGATCTTTCCGGTGTTAAAGATGCCAAGTCTGCTGAGTTGTCTAAAGAGGCATTGGAAACATTCGGCAAAGCCGATGTATCGGTAACTGTTAAGTTGCCGGAAGGTTCGGTAACTATGGACAAAGAAGCCGTAGATTCCATTGCGGAGCAGGCAGGAGGAGATACGGTAAGTGTCGAGTTAGCTCTGGTTAAACCTGAAGAACTTAACTATCTGCAGGAACAGTCGGTAGGAGCGGATGATCTGATTATCGATGCCAATATCACCGGCGGAGACGGTAAGAAGATAAGTACCTTCAACGGGGAACTGATAATGCGTATACCTTACAACGGTCCTCTGCCTGTAGCGGTTTGGTACTTAAATGATGCGGGAGAGCTGGAAAAGATAGATTGTGATTACGAAAACGGTATAGTTACATTCCGTCTCAACCACCTTTCGGTATACATTTTAGGACAGGATGTAAGCAGAGAAAGAGACTGGACCAATCCGTTTACCGATGTTAACAAAAATGCCTGGTACTACAGTGCAATAGAGTACATAAACAAGAACAAACTGATGTACGGTGTAGGTGATAATCAATTTGATCCTCACGGACATATGGTAAGAGCAATGATAGTAACGGTATTACATCGCTTGGAGAAGATGCCCGAACCGAAAGCATACAACACATTCGGTGATGTTGCGGCAAACAGATACTACAGCAAAGCTGTCAACTGGGCTGCAGAGAACGGTATAGTAAACGGTTACGGTGACGGAAACTTCGGTCCCAACGATCCCGTTACAAGAGAGCAGCTGGCAGTAATCTTTATGAACTATGCCAAGTACAAAGGCTATGACACATCCAAGAGAGCCGCACTGGAAACATTTGCAGATGCAAAGAGTATATCCGGCTGGGCAACGGATGCCATGGCATGGGCCAATGCCGAAGCTCTTATCTTAGGTGACGGCACAGGTTTGAATCCTTCAGGAAAAGGAGAGCGCTGTCATGCAGCGGCAATATTCCAGAGGTTTATTGCAAACATAAAGTAAGAGGTAATGTTTTAAATAATCTTCCTCAACAACAAGGGTACCATGCCGCCGCCAAAGGTGTGGTACCTTTGCTTTGTACAATTTTTGACCGTTTATGACGGGAAATAACCGAATGCGACCAAACTGTTGAATGTAGAAAAAACAACCGATATACTCGAGTCAGATCTCAACGATTTTTTAATTGATTTAATATTTGTCGGTACGAGGAGGAAGAAAATGAAACACATGGCAAGAAGATTTTTTGCACTACTGATGACATTGGTAATGTTACTTACCATGATACCCGCAACGGTAACTGCTAATCCGGGTGAGCCGGAAGTTTTTGTTGTAGCGGGAAGAATAACCGATAGTGTTACAAAGAAAGGCTTAAGCGGAGCGACGGTAAGATTATCAAATGCGGAGAAGGAATATACCGATACTACCGATGCTTTCGGGTATTATCAGATAGATGCCCGTGAAGCGGGAACTTATGAAATATCCGCTTCGCTTAGAGGCTATACTACGGAAATGAAAAACGATTTTGTGCTGGACGGCACAAAAGACTGGTTTGCCGAACTGATACCTGACGGAAATCCCTGCATAGATATTTATGCCAATATCAAGTGCGTATATTCAGGCATAGCCCTGTCCGATGTGACGGTTAAGGCCATACACAGCTCTGAAGGCCCCTTTATCGGACAGACCGATGAGCATGGAGCCTTGGTTTTTGAGAACCTACCTGAAGGAACATACACCTTTACGGTAAATGAAACCGGTCAACCGGGATGGGAAAGCTATATATCAGGTGAGTATACAGTAATGCAGGACCAGTTGCTAAACTGTTCTTTAAAGCCTAATTACGAAAGCCTGACCGTTAAGACCAACGGTTTTGACGCTTTCTCCGAAACAGCCAACAGTCCTATCAGGAATGTTACGGTTAGACTTTACGGAGTGGACCCGAAAGATAACGATGTGGTACTGATTAAACTTCCACCGCAGACTACAGGCGAAAACGGAACGGTGACATTTGAAAACCTTGTGCCGATAGACTGGAGAATTGAAGCATATTCTCCCGGTTATGACTCCATACCGGATATTTATTCCGATGATATTATAGTTAAAGCTACAGAAGACGGAACTCTTGAGTTGGATAGCGTTACTTTGGATATGGTTTTTCATCCTGCAACCTTGATAGCCAATCTCAAATCTGTCTATGATGACGACGAAATATATACAGGCCTTGAGGTCAATCTTTGCGGTATAAACGGTACCGCAACCGAAGGCTTAACACGCACCGTTATCTTATTCGAGGGCGAGACGTTTGCGGAATTTACAAATCTTTTGCCGGGGCAGTACGATATTTCCACATACGGTAATGCCGAGCGTAAAGTAGATATATTAGTGCAAGAGCAAAATCTCTATCAGTATAGGGTTCCCAATCTGGAGTATGGCTTGTATTTTCCTGAAAGGGTATTTTCGGTAACTTTCCAAGGTCAGACTCCCGCTGTTGCGAGAGAGGATCAAACTGTTGAAATTGATTTGTCTTTAGAAGTCGAAAAAGCAAACTATTCGGGTTTTCTCTATAAAATCGATATGGACAAGTTGGGTGTTCTCAAAACAAAGCCTGCCTCCAATACGGTAATGACATTGGTTCCTTCGGAATATTATCCCCAAAATCCCGAATATGGTAAGACTTATACAGTAACTACCGATGAATTTGGTCATTATTCTTTTAATGTATACCCCGGTCTCTACGGTGTAACTGTAACCGGTATGGATTATTACTGGGGCGCTTATGCGGATTACCGGCAGCGGTACATACCGATTGGAGAACAAGAGTACTACGAATATTACGGATGTTACGGTTGGCCTTATGCAGATACATGGCAAGGTGACTTTGCTTCCGCTATAGCCTATATGGGTGTAGGTGAGTCTATTGATAGAACAGGATATGCCGACATAGGCGGCATGCCGCTCTCTTCGGGAATAACCGAGGGAGACCTGTTTATGAACGAAAAAGTCTGCTCGATAGAATTAGATGTTGATTATCAGGCCAGCAGAAATCCCTGGCGCACAACTTTTACCGGCAAGATAGATAATACAAAAAATCCGCCCGATTATAAATTTTGTGCCTCATGGTTCAATGCTGCAAATTACGGAACCGAGTTTTCCTGCAACAATATTAAAGTCAATGCTGAACAGAATTCTCTCCCATACAAATTTGTAAGAGTGAAACCGGGAACTCACGATATCAATATCACTGCAAGGGAAGGAGAAACAAATGTACCGAGATACATATTATATTACGGTGTAGGGGAAAGTGAATGGGTACCCTGGCCCGGTTCAACTTTCGAGTTCTATGATTTTCCCGCACCGGGCATACTTCCTGTCAACTTCCCGGCCGATTACTGTGACTTCGAAAGACGCGATACTCTTTGGCCTGCCGGATATAACGGAGTAGATCTCGAAATCAGGGGAGTTAAGGAATTCAAAGTAAGTGTTCTCAATCAGTATATTTTTCATTGGGTACCGCCTTTCAAAGACAGTAATGGTGTAATTACACCCGGTTACTATAAGAGCTTAGCGGAGTCATTTGAAGAATCCGGCGGATTATATTCGAAAGATGATAATTTATACAGTATTAATAGTGGTCGTAACAGAATATACGGATGGAGTTCCGAAATATTTCCCAATCAACTGTTCGGTTCTCCCGTATTTAATACTTGGGGTCTTACTGAAGATTATAAGATGATGTTGCCGGATGTGCCTGTCACCCTATATCTTACTGTGGATCCTATGAATGATGATGACGTTAGGGGATGGGCAGAGATAGATTTTAATCCGAATACGGGTCGGGTAACAAGAGTTTTATATGAAGACGGACCGGACAACAATACACGCAAAGGATTAGATAAGGCTCCGGCAATATTAAATCCATTTACAATAAAAGTAAGGGCAAGACAAATCTATACCGGCGAGGAAATAAACGGTATATCTTTCAAAGACACTTACACAGATATACAATATGTTTCAGGACAGGATTATCCCAACAGGGTAGAAAGGCCGGAAACCTATCTTCACAAAATAGATGTCGGAAACTATAATCTGCTTGCGATAGATATGACCTCAGAGTATGATACTGCAAGCGCAACTCTTACAGTCATGATAGATTTGATTCCCAATACCGAAATAGAGCTGACTGTTAAAGATAGCAAGGGTGCTCTGATTCCGGGTGCTGCGGTTCAGTTGAAGAGCGCTAAAGGTTTTGATGAGTTTCTGAAATCAGATACAGATGGCAGTGTCAGAAAATGGGACCTTAAAGACGAAAACTATACTTTGGTTATAGATGCTCCCGGCTATTGCACATACACTCATGAGTTAAAGGCCGAAACATTGGTAGCATCCGGAAAATGGAAAACTTTCATACATGAAGCAATCTTAGTTCCTTTGGAGCGACCTGAAATCAGCGACGAAAGCTTTGACCGTTTCGGAGGCTTCCTGCCCCATGCAGGCCGTGTAACAAGCGGTGATAATTATGAACTGGTGTGCATATTAAGTCGTGAAGAAAATGCCGCAAAGGATGCTCTGACACTGACTGTTGAGGCGGCTTTGCAACAGCAGAAATATGACGAGGTTACAGACAAAGTCATCGGCATGTATATAATCGACGGCAAGAAGTTTGAAGTAGATGACAAGTCCAGAGAGGGTGACTATACAGAAATAGATGCTGCAACACTTCCCGATCCTACATCTCCGCAAGCGGTAAAAGAATGGCTGGACAAGCTTAGCAATCGCTCCGCAGGGCTGGAAAATGTATTTTTCAGGTATTTCGATGCTGAGTGCATAACCCAAAGAGGCGACAACTCAGACATGGCAGACTTCTCGGGCGAGATAATGATATATGACCTGCCCGCAGGTCCGTTTAAACCGATATTTATAGCGGTAACCGAAAAAGGCGCCTACAATATTTATACGCCTGTCATTGCTGAAGATAAGCAGCTTGTAGGTCTGAAAAAAGACGGTTTCCTTACTTTCTTCCATAATGTTACAGAGATGTATCTGGAAAAAAGGCCGTTTGTACTTCCGGTATTTATAGTTCCGTTCTTTGAGTTCTGTCCTGCACTTGACGAAGCGACCAATTTACCGGAATTTACCGCCGAGATAAGCGAGGATGAAGACAACCCCGGCTATCTTGTATATGAATACAGTCTGGCTGTAACCGCAGATGCGGGTATGGCAAATCCGGGCGGTTCGGCGGGTTCTCCCACATCCTATCTGCCCGACCAATTGGGTATAGAATTCGGCGGCACATTCAGTGCGAGTGTTTCGGGTAAGGATAAAAGTATAAATAATTCGGTAGCACTCTCCGTGGGTGCGGAATTTGAAACAGAGAAATATCTTCCTGCGGCAATAAGCGATGTTGCCACCATGGAGGGAACTGCAACGGGAACGGCTTCCGTTGAATCCGGAATCGAGTACGAAAGTGATGCCAAACCGAGTGCTACTTCATCGAATATCGGGCTTACCGGCGAATTAGCGACCACTACGAATATTAGCGGGGTGGGTGTTGCAGGTAAATTGTTCGGTGGAGGTGCTTTGGGTACCGTGTTCAGAACACTTAAAAAGTGGGGAATTGATTTAGGTGTCACCATAGATGCAAATGTAGGTCTGAACGTTGGTGTCGGAATGACGGATAACCTTAAAACCCCAACAGCTCCGGATAAATTAGATTTAGATGTAGGTTTAGGTCTCGGTGCCAAGGCCGGGCTTTACGGCAGTGCTTTCAACGGAAGTGCCGGTGCCAGAGGAACCATAGGTTTCGGCGGTGAACACGAGAAATTTGAAAGCTCCATGATGACCTTTGATGTAAAGTTTGTCTATGATGTTGAAAAGGGAGAATTCCGGGCCGACCCGGCAACGCTGAAAGGCGTATGTGAAGCCGAATTCGAAGCATTTATTGATACAGCCTTTTTTGCCGCAAGAAAAAGCTGGAATTTCGAGGCGTTTTCAGTAGATATGCAGTTCGGAACGGAAACAAAGTTTACGCTTACCCCTGTAGGCGTGAAGAACCACGAGATAAATCGTGATACCTTCGGAACGTCCGAATTCTTGGCAGATGAAACTTCCGGCATAATGGTAAAGGATTATCTGGCCCTTGCAACTTATGCCACAGACGAAAACAGCGGTAACATCCTCTATACCGACCTTGTAAGCCAAGGCGGAGATATGAGGTTACAGCTCAGTAAATTTAACGGCACCACATGGCAACAGCCCGTAACGGTAATTTCAACCGACGGTGCAATAGGCAGTTGCGATTTAATAACTCTGTCCGATAACAGAATATTGATAACATATAGTTTAATTGCAAAAGAAGATAAGTATAGTTTGTTCCCCAACTCGGAAATTCGCTATACAGTCGGAACTGTAGGAGCAAACGGTTGGGAAGAGTCAGCTTCCGGCAGTGTAGCACAATTGTCCAAATCTTATGCTTTTAAATCTTACCTGACAGGAAGCACAAATCCTCGCTTGGTATGTGCTCTTACAGGAGGAACGGGAGCGACAGGCTTTGATATTGCAGGGTACAAATGGAACGGCTCAGGTTTTGATTCTGCAGTGATGCTAAAGAAAAATGTTAAAGCTTTCGGTATAAATGTTGCAGGCAATGACAACGAAGCCGTAGTTGCTTATGTTGAAGCAACCGGTAAACTGCTCGCTCTTAGCTGGTCAGGTGTAAATACGGTAAACGATAATGTCGTTGCTGCCGAAACAGGTTCAACATCGGCTGTTGCAGTTGATGCAAACGGTTTTTACATAGGCTGTACATCAAAGGGCAGCATTGACTTCTACACAAGAGGTATTAGTCCCGGCTCTGCATGGACAAAGAAAGGTACCCCCGTTTCCAATGTAAGTGCAATTGAAATGGACCTTGCGGTTAACGGTGACAAACTTGTTTTAAGTTTCATAAAGCCTTCCGAAGCATACTTTGATGCCGATAACAAACTGGTAGTAGGAAACGAAGGTATTGCAAGTGTTACACTCGCTAAGGATGGGACTCTGTATGATGAACAGAGGACATATTTGGAAAACAGTCAGTTCTATAGAAATCTGAGTATAGTATGTGTCAACGGATTGGCTTATGCATTTGCCGAAGATTTGTATGAAGATACGGCGGACTTGGTATTTGTTAAGATTTACGATGCCGATGCACCCGTAAACTTCTTCGGTACAGTTACCATAACGGGAAACGAAAGATTTAATGAGCAGCTTACGGCAACTGTTAGTGAAGATAACAGTGTTAGCAAGAACTTCACTTACACATGGAAACGTGGCGGAGCAGAAATTGCGACAGGAGCCACATATACAACGGTAGCTGCCGACATAGGGAAGACACTTGTCTGCGAAGTTAAAACGGATGACCATCAGGGTGTGATAAGAAAGGCAACAGGTGTAATAGCCAAAGCGGCAGGACCTGCGGCACCCGCAGGACTTGCAGGCGTAGCACCTACCGTTGCCGGAGGTAATGACGGAAAGATTACCGGTACAGACAGAACAATGGAGTTTTCTCAGACTGCAGCCGGAGTATATACCGCTTGTAGAGGAGTTGAGATAACGGGACTTACTGCGGGAACATACTATGTAAGAATTGCAGGAAACAATACCACAGAAGCGGGAGCATATCGTGCTGTTACGGTAGGAGCCGGAGCACAGCAACCGGATGATCCTCCGATTCCCGATGACCCGGTCATTCCTGACGACCCTGTCATTCCGGATGCCGGAACGGGACAGGATACATCGAAAACCATTCCCACAACCGACGGTAAAGCTCAAGTGGATTATGCTCAGAGTGAAGAGGTTGTATCACTGGATATATCAACTGACAAGGCTGAAGAGATTATCAACAAGAGTAAAGACGGAGATGTAGGATTTGATCTTTCCGGTGTTAAAGATGCCAAGTCTGCTGAGTTGTCTAAAGAGGCATTGGAAACATTCGGCAAAGCCGATGTATCGGTAACTGTTAAGTTGCCGGAAGGTTCGGTAACTATGGACAAAGAAGCCGTAGATTCCATTGCGGAGCAGGCAGGAGGAGATACGGTAAGTGTCGAGTTAGCTCTGGTTAAACCTGAAGAACTTAACTATCTGCAGGAACAGTCGGTAGGAGCGGATGATCTGATTATCGATGCCAATATCACCGGCGGAGACGGTAAGAAGATAAGTACCTTCAACGGGGAACTGATAATGCGTATACCTTACAACGGTCCTCTGCCTGTAGCGGTTTGGTACTTAAATGATGCGGGAGAGCTGGAAAAGATAGATTGTGATTACGAAAACGGTATAGTTACATTCCGTCTCAACCACCTTTCGGTATACATTTTAGGACAGGATGTAAGCAGAGAAAGAGACTGGACCAATCCGTTTACCGATGTTAACAAAAATGCCTGGTACTACAGTGCAATAGAGTACATAAACAAGAACAAACTGATGTACGGTGTAGGTGATAATCAATTTGATCCTCACGGACATATGGTAAGAGCAATGATAGTAACGGTATTACATCGCTTGGAGAAGATGCCCGAACCGAAAGCATACAACACATTCGGTGATGTTGCGGCAAACAGATACTACAGCAAAGCTGTCAACTGGGCAGCGGAGAACGGTATAGTAAGCGGTTACGGTGACGGAAACTTCGGTCCCAACGATCCCGTTACAAGAGAGCAGCTGGCGGTAATCTTTATGAACTATGCCAAGTACAAAGGCTATGACACATCCAAGAGAGCCGCACTGGAAACATTTGCGGATGCAAAGAGTATATCCGGCTGGGCAACGGATGCCATGGCATGGGCCAATGCTGAAGCTCTTATCTTGGGTGACGGCACAGGCTTGAATCCTTCAGGAAAAGGAGAGCGCTGTCATGCAGCGGCAATATTCCAGAGGTTTATTGCCAACATAAAGTAAGAGGTAATATTCTAAATAATCTTCCTCAACAACAAGGGTACCATGCCGCCGCCAAAGGTGTGGTACCTTTGCTTTGTGTGGTATAAAACATGTTTTGGGAGTACAATATAGAAAAGGAAAACAATGCTTATGAAAAAGGTAGAGTTGAAGCAGGATTTTAGTAAAATGTCAAAAGAAGAAATCGATAACCTGTTAAATGAAGGATTCCTTGAATATCAAAGAGGCGAGACGGTTCCCGTACAATATGCTTTTGAAGAGATACGCAAAAAGTACGGTATTGAAAGGGATAAATAATATTCCGCTAAGCACACGGTCATTTAAATTTCTGCTTTTTCAGAAGAATCATACATACTATAACCGCAATACAAAAAACAATTATCAGATACCACAGGTTTTTGATATGAAAGCCGTTATCCAACATCAGTCGGTATCCCCATGTGGCGGGAAAAATACGCCCTAATATTTTCAGTGATTCGGGCAATATTTCAATAGGAAGCATAATTCCCGAAAGCATAATGGAAGGCAAAAACAGCAGTTGTGCAATCATGGTTACCTTTGCCTGACTCTTGACAACCAGTCCCAATATGCTTCCTATGCTAAGAGAAACAATAGCATATATTGCAAGTGCAAGAAGAAACAGAGGAATGTTTTTCGGTGATGCCGCATCAAACAGTACCGGGGCAAGCAGTAGTATTATCACGCAGGAAATCATCAGATGAAAGAATGTGGATAAAAACATGGTTATAAGGCCGACATGCAGAGGGATTCCGTTTGCTTTATACACTTTTTTAACATCGGTTCCGTAAGTTTCAATCAAGGAAGGCGGCAATCCTATAAATGCTCCCATTGACACACTCATCACAATCATTGACGGAATGAGTGTTTCTTTCATTTCCGGCATAACCGAACCGAAAATACTGCCCATTAAAAGGAAGAAAAGAAGAGGGACAATATAGCAGGTTACCAATATTGTTTTACTCCGTAAATCCAATTTGCATTGTAATGTAAGACCGTATAAAAAACCCTTCATTCTTCTTCACCTCTTGTCATTTCAATAAAATGTTGTTCCAGTGTCCCTCTGTCCACTTTTATGTCCGATAAATATAATCCTTTTTGTTTCAGTTCACCGAGTAGGGACAATAATGTATCTTCTATGTTGTCCGTAGCAAAAGTCTGATCCCCTTGTTGCGTCTTTATATGTACCAGATATTTTCTTCCCAGTTTTTCGGTCAGTTCCGCAGCGGTGCCGCAAAAAACAATATTACCGTTATGCAGAATGGCTATGCGATCACACAACGCCTCCACTTCCGCCATATCATGGCTTGCAAGAACAATGGTTTTTCCGTGTGATTTAAGTTTTCGTACCTGTTCATGCAGTGACAGTCTTCCTTCAACATCCAGTCCCGCAGTGGGCTCGTCTAAGAATATGATGTCGGGATTGCCTATAAGTGCAAGAGCAAGATGCAGCCGCCTTTTTTGTCCGGTCGATAACTCTATATACTTCTTTTTCTTAATCTCTTCTATGCCTAAGGCGGTAAGCATTTCATGGTCTATATTTGCTTTCTTCCATTTGGAAAACAGTTTGACTGCTTCCATGGATTTTATCTGTGCAGGCAAAGAGGAGGATTGTAACTGAATACCCATTTCTCCGTTTACGGAAATTTCACCGCTTTCATACTTTTTCAATCCTTCTATACATTCAAGAGCTGTGGTCTTTCCCGCGCCGTTCACTCCTAAAAGAGCAAAAATCTCTCCCTCTTTTATATGCAGATTGATACCTTTGAGAACGGTATTGCTGCCGTAGCTTTTTCTTAAATTACTTACCTGTATTGCACAGTTCATTGTTGCTCCTCTCTTACATTATTAATTCCGAGCTTTTTGAAATAAATGACAAAAGCAGGCTCTAAATAACTGTTGACAACAGCCTGCTTTTTAGCCCAGTCGGTATTTGTGTTTTCAAAATTGGCTATTTCCGGTAACTTCTGTAACATACTCATGTCACCGTTTGTAAACTCCATAATCAAATCCCAGTAAGCCTTTGTCAGTTGCTGACATTGCTCGCTTTCCTGCGGTACATTCTCTTTTTGAAGTTTCAGTATTTCGTCACTTAAGGCATCAAATCTGTTTATAAAATCCATACTGCTCTCTCTATCAAAACGGTCACGGATATGATCCAGTGTATCATCATCAAATTTTTTAATAAGAAAGTAATATTTATTATTCATCTGAAGGTTAACGATTATATCGGCATATTTCTTAAAATCCACTTTCTGCATTTGCAATACTTCGGTTTTTAACTGTTCTATGGCATTAAGAGAAGCAGTCAGGTTTTCTATTTCACTGCGTATTTTGTCTGCCTGTTCGGTAAGGGCATTTGCCACATCAGCCGGTGTATCCAGAGATATCAACCGCTGCTTTATATCATTTAAAGAAAAACCCAATGATTTTAAAGATACAATCTGATGAAGCACAACCAGGTCTTTGTCGGTATAGAGCCTGCGACCGCCTTCACTTTCGCCCGAAGGCGACAGCAGTCCTTCTTTATCGTAATACTGCAGTGTGCGGACCGTTACACCCATTTTCTTGGCCGCTTTACCTATGGTCATATATCCGTCCGGAATTGCTTTGTATTTTGCCATAATTATTTACCTCCGCGTATATTATAGTTCATGACGCTACGTCACGAACAATACCTTTTTAATAAATTTTCATAGTTTTTCTTTTTCTTGCATTTACCGGTTATTTTGCCGTTTGTTTGACACCGATAACCGGTTGTATTACAATCGGTTAGACCGGTATTCGGTATAAAGATAAGGGCGGCGGAATGATGAGCAGGTTGTTTTATGTTTCGGATTTTTTGAAAGAGGGAATAAGCGACAGTCAGGCTATAAAAGATTGCCTGAACTCTGCTAAAAGCTGTGATGAAAGAACAATAATATTTGATAAAAAAGACTACTATATTGATGCAGCAATTACCTTGCCTTCCGACACCACCGTTATAATCGACGGGGTGATGATTAAGCAGAATGATTTTGTGCATGACAATGTATTCCGTGCGGACAATATGGAGACAGATCCCGATAATCCTTACGGTTATCCTTTATCTATAAAGGCGGCTAAAAATATTAAGATTATAGGGAAGAATGATGCGCTGATAGAAGGGCCAAAGAAGCACACAAGTTTTTGGCATCCCCATTTTAATGAAGAACAACTTGCCATAGGGGATTACTGGGGGTGGCGCGGATTCCAGGTGCTTATTTCCCGTTGTGAAAATTTTGAAATTCGTGATATTACTTTTAAAAAAGTGAAGAGTTGGACGATTTCCGCAGACCGCTCTAAGAACCTGCATTTTTCCGATCTGCGGTTTTATTCCACGGTAAAAAACGGAGACGGTTTGAATATAAGAGCAGGGTGCAGCAATGTTGTTATAGAGAATATATCCGGGGAAACAACCGACGACCTTATTGCTATTAACAGCGCCACCGATGTTAATCTCGTTTATCCTTTCAAACAGTATGTCTTTCCTCTTATTCCGTCCAACATATGCAAAGATGAGGAATCGATAGAGAACCGATACATTACCGATGTATCGGTGAGAAATGTATATACCTCCGGTGTGTCCGGAGTGGCTTTGTTATCACGACACGGCAATAAGATTAAGAATGTCAGTATTGATAATGTTATAGATACTCATACCGGGCCTTTCATACATCCTCTTTATCCAAATGCAACCAATTTAAAGCTTGTCTACTCCTATACGGGATACTTCGGGGAGACATATACTCCGGGCGATATATCGGGAGTAAGAATAAGCAATGTCCATTCCAAGTTTTTCAAGACAACGGTATTTTTCGGCGATGTGGTCCATGATGTATGTATTGAAAATGTTACGCAACAGCGCAGCGACGGAGAGCTTATTACTTTGCATGAACAGCAGGATCCGAAAGAAATAAAGGTCTTTTGCAAAAATGGTACGAATAATTCCTGTTTTACTGCAAAATCCATATGAATAATTTGAAAAACGGCAAAAGGCGGGGAAGCAACCTGAAAATATTGTTTTTTCACATTTCTTTTTGTAAAATATATTAGTGTTATGAGAAGTTACAGAAAAGAGCTATATTTCAATATCGGTACAAGAAGAGGGTTTGTGAATATTACGCCTCAACTTGAGCAATCTCTGAAAGAAAGCGGTATCAGGGAAGGATTGCTTTTATGTAATGCCATGCATATAACCGCTTCGGTATTTGTTAACGATGATGAGAGGGGATTGCATCAGGATTTTGAAAAGTGGCTGGAGAAGTTAGCTCCGGAAAAACCTTATTCGCAATATGCCCACAACGGCTTTGAGGATAATGCCGATGCACATCTGAAAAGAACTATAATGGGCAGAGAAGCGGTAATAGCGGTAACAGACGGAAAACTTGATTTAGGTCCGTGGGAGCAGGTTTTTTACGGCGAGTTTGACGGTAAAAGACCCAAAAGAGTGCTTGTCAAGATAATAGGGGAATAATATGAAAAAAGTTATAATATATATTTTAATTATCGCCATACTATCTACTATGCTGGTAGGATGCAATAAAAACATAGAGATTGTTAAACCGGAGCATGTGTCGCGAGGCGAAGTGGTTGACGGGTATTATGTAAACGAAGATATGGGATTTAAGATTAAGGTACCGGAAAATTATTACACAGCTACGGAAGAGGAACTGGATACTAAATTTGATATAAAGCAGCATGTAGAAGACGATGAACTGGAAGTCTTTATAACCTATCTTGCTTTCTTTTCACAAAAACCCGTAGATGATGCACAGGACAATTCGCATATAATGATATCCGTAGAAGATGCAAGCAAATACGGTTATTCGGATAAAGATACCTACATTGAATATATGTCCAACAGTAAAGCCGATACATACAGAAATATAGAAGGGGCTAAAATAACCTTATCCAATCAGACAAATGTGTGGTTAGGTAACCGCAAATTTGCAAACAGAACCTTAACTTTGGATTTACACGACCTGTACATGATTTTCGATATGTACGCTGTTGTAAAGAACGGATACTTTCTTTCCATAATGATAGGTGCTCACAATGAAGCCGATCTGGAGTATTTAAGAGGTTATCTGGACACTTTTACTTTTGAATAATGAAAACGGACATTCAGTTAAATGATATAGTGGAACTCAAGAAAGCACATCCCTGCGGCTCAAACAAATGGCGTATTCTAAGAACCGGTGCGGATTTCCGACTGGAATGTCTCGGTTGCGGTCACAAAATTATGTTGACCAGAAATGACTTATTCAAAAAGGTTAAAAATGTTTTGAAAGAAGATAAGGACTAATCGGAAAGCAACTCGTCTATGTCCATATAAGTTGCTTTTTTTGTACCCTTCCTTATGTAAGAGTGAATCTGATTAACAATTTCAAAAGTGGTGTTTAACTGCGCATCATCAAAATCGTTAATCATTAATACCAGTTTGTCTTTGTTGTTGCATGCCTTATGTTTTATCGAATCCATAGCGAGTGCATTGGGTGTAACGTCCAAAGCATTTGCTATTTTAACGACAACTTCCAGAGACGCCTTGCGTTCGCCTCTTTCCACCAAGCCGATGTATGATGTTGATAAATCACATCTCTCCGCAAGTTTTTCTTGAGACATGTTGTTCATGACTCTTTTCTCTCGGACTCTACTACCAAAATTTTTATACAGTGAATCCATACCGTATATCCCCTTTCTGCTTATGATATGTCAAATTATAGCATTTTTAATATAATAGTCAATATAAATATAATATATAATTACAAAAATATAACATAATAATATAAGAAATAATACAAAATATTTAATATTTTATTATATATTATATTCCTTACAATAAATCTGTTAATATAAGCCGGGAAAATGTATAATAGGAATATCATATTTGGAGAGGTGTTTTGTATGAAAAAACTATATTCTCTCGTAATACCGCTGTATAACGAAGAACAGGTAATACATGAATGTATAAAAAGAGTAACCGACGTAATGAAAGATAAAGACTTTGATTATGAAGTTATTTTCGTTAATGACGGAAGCAAGGATGCAACAGAAACTATTGTAAAGCAATATTGTGCTGAAGATGCTCATCTGAAACTTATATCTTTTTCACGTAATTTCGGGCATCAGACCGCTATAACCGCCGGAATGGACCATTCGGCAGGTGATGCCGTTATAGTTATGGATGCCGACCTTCAGGATCCTCCCGAAGTGGTGTTGCAGATGATTGAAAAGTATGAAGAAGGATATGATGTGGTATATGCCGTACGTTCCAAAAGAAAAGGTGAAACCTTCTTCAAGAAGTTTACCGCCAAAGTATTTTACAGATTCTTAAAAAGCATGTGTGAAGTGGACATACCGGTAGACACCGGCGACTTCCGCCTCATAAGCAGGCAGGTATGCGATGTATTGAAAGGACTTACCGAGAGAAACAGGTATGTAAGAGGTCTTGTTTCATGGGTGGGATTCAAACAGACAGGAATATATTACGAAAGAGAAGAGCGATTTGCGGGAGAGACCAAATACCCCTTAAAAAAGATGTTAAAACTTTCCATGGACGGTATAACGTCGTTTTCCACAAAACCTCTTAAACTGACAAAATGGATAGGTTTAGTCACAACGGCTTCAGGCTTTATTTATCTTCTCGTTGTAATCATACAAAGGCTTATGGGAATACGGTTGCAGAACGGATGGATACCTGCCGTAATTGCCATACTGATTGTGGGCGGCATACAGCTTATCATGTCGGGTATAAACGGCGAGTATATTGCCAGGATTTTTGACGAGAGCAAGAACAGACCTTTGTATATTATAAGAGAGAAGGTTAACATGGATGAATAAATTTAATACAATACATTTACATACCCCTTATTCCGACGGAATAAATTATTCACATGAATATATAGAAGAAGCAATAAGATTGGGACTGAAAAGTATAGGTTTTTCCGACCATGCTCCCGTGCCGCTGAAATATGATTGGGCAATGAAAAAAGAGAACCTGCCCAGGTATTTTGACGAGTTAAATTACATGAGGAAGGTGTACGGGAACAAGATAAATATTTATATCGGATTGGAGTTGGACTATTTGGAAGGGCTGGATGTCAAAAAGTATATTGATTTTGACCAACTTAATCTGGATTTTGTTATAGGTACGGTCCACTACCTCTATTCCGACCGGATAGACGGTTTTGCTTCGGCCGACGGTACACAGGAAAGAGTGGATAAAGCTATCATTGAAGGTTTCGGCGGTGACGGGGTTGCTTTTTACAAAAAATACTATCAGACATTAAGGCAAATGATAACAGAATATAACCCGTTAATGATTGCTCATTTCGATATAGTGGAAAAAAGGAATATAGGCAAGAAGTGGTTTGATGCCGATACCGATGAATATAAAGCTCATGTAGAAGCGACTTTGGATGTAATAAAAGATTCCTATATCGAAGTCAACACCGGTGCCATGGCAAAGGGCATTGATGTCATGTATCCTTCGGAATATATCTTAAGAAGATGTCGTGCGAAAAACTTGCGTGTATCGGTTAATTCCGACTGCCATTTTACATCGGCGTTACTGTTTGCTTACGATAAAGCGATAGACCGGCTTAAAAGAGCGGGCTACGATTGTTCTTATGTCTTTGACGGAGTTATGAAAAAAGTTAAATTTTAGTGTGTTTGTTTAAAAGGAATAAACCAGACCGACAAAGAAGAAACCGCTCCTATAAGTATTCCGATTAACAGATCTGAAATATGTGTCATCTTGGAAAGCAAAGCACAGACAATCCATGCCAGCAATATCAATCCGAACAGCAAAACTATCGGCAAGCATTTTGAACGTTTATGTATTTTTTTGTAGAAAATCATTAAGAAAAAGCCGTTGGACAATATACATGAAGGTATGTTGGGAAAACTTGCAATACCGCTGTTTTTCAAAACTGCAACAAGAAATGCACTGTCGCCGAAATGGGGAATATCCATTCTGACCGGATAGGAAAGACTTATTATCAGGCAAATAAGAACCGATATTGCAATTGCTATTATAAGCCGGTAATATCCGTCGCCCGGACAGAAGAAAAGGAAAATAACGGATACGGCTGCAAGCGGCACCCAGGATATATATCCGTAAACGGCAAAATCAATAAAAGGAATATAGCTGTCAAGAAACATTTCAGTGGAAAAGAAGTTATCGCTTTTTTTAACAATCGCACATACTATCAAATAAAATATATACAAAAGAAAGAGTAACATAAGTAATATAAGCCGTCTGTATTTAACGAAAAAAGCCTTCATAACTTTCCTTTCCGTATCTTAAAAAACTCTCATGCCCATTATAGTATCCTATCGGTAAACTTACAAGCGAAAGAATCGGTATACAGTCAAGCTTTATGTTAAAATATACTCAATCGGATATATAGAGGCGGAATAATGAATATTCAGATTTTCGGAAAAACCAAATGCTTTGATACCCAAAAAGCCCAACGATACTTCAAAGAAAGAAAAATACCTTTCCAGTATATTAATATGCAGGATAAAGGTATGAGTAAAGGCGAGTTGGAAAAAGTTTTAAGAGCGGTAGGCGGAATGGAGAATCTTTTAGACTATAAAACAAAAGATCAGGATAAACTTCTGAGGATTAAATATGCAAAAGAGCAGGACAGGACGACGCTGCTTTTTGAAAATCAGCACCTCATAAAAACTCCCGTCGTGCGAAACGGCAATAAGGCGACAGCGGGGTATGAACCGGGTGTATGGAAAGAATGGGAGGGTGACAAATGATTACCATAGCTGTGATAGGCTTAGGCAACAGAGGCAGCGGTTATATGAGATGGACCAAACTTTTAAACGGCAGAAAAGCTAAAATAACCGCATTATGCGATACCGATGAGTACAGACTCAATACATACGGCGACAAGTATGAAGTGGATAAAAGTAACAGATATCTGAATGAAGTCGATTTCTTTAAAGCCGGGAAACTGGCCGATGCCATATATATATGCACAATGGATAACGATCACTACCGCCATGCCATGGCGGCAATAGAATGCGGATATCACATAATGCTGGAAAAACCCGTCTCTATAAATATTGCCGAGTGTGAAGAGATACGCAACAAAGCAAAAGAAAAAGGTGTATATGTTGTAGTATGCCATGTAATGAGATATTCGCCGTTCTTCAAAAAGATGAATCAACTGGTAAAGAGCGGGAAGTACGGAAATATAATATCTATCGAGCATACCGAAAATATAGGTTACTTCCATTTTGCTCACAGTTATGTAAGAGGTAACTGGAGAGATTCGGAAAAAACCACACCCATGCTGATGGCTAAATGCTGCCATGACTTTGACCTTATACACTGGTTGATGGGAGACGGTTGCAAATCCATATCTTCCTACGGCAGTCTTTCCTACTTTAAAAAAGAAAATGCACCGGAAGGCTGCGGCGACATATGCCTGGATTGTCCCAAGCATATTAAAAACAACTGCCCGTATGATGCCGAGAGCTTATACATTACCGCACCCATATGGAGATTTACTTTCTTGAAACTTTTAGGAGATGTCATAACCGGAAAACCCAAATACAACAGAAAAGATAAATATGATTCGTTGCGGACCGGTCTGTTCGGCAGATGCGTGTATAAGTGTGACAACAATGCATTGGACCATCAGGTGGTGACAATGGATTACGGTGATAACAGATATGTCAACCTGAATGTTACGGCATTTTCCGAAAAATGTTACAGACACACAATCCTGCACATGGAAAAAGCCGATATTCACTGCGACGAATCCAAAGGCAGATTCATAATCAACAGATTCGGAAAGGGAAGTAAAACGGTATATGCGGGAGTTATACGCCTTGCACATATATCGGGTGACATGGCGCTGGTCAACAATTTTATAAAACTGTTATCCGGTGAACCCGTGGAAACCGACGATCTTACCTTCATCGATACAACCATAGTCAGTCATCGCAATGTAATGAAGGCAGAGCAGTCGAGAAAAGAAGGCGGAAAAGTTATATGGCTTTAGGAATAGGAATAGATACGGGCGGTACATATACCGATGCCGTAATATATGACTTTGACAGCGGTAAAGTATTATGCTCCGCAAAAGCTCTTACCACTCATGAAAAGCTGGAGACCGGAATAATCAATGCGTTATCCCGTTTAGATAAGCAATACTTTTCGAAAGTGGATATAGTGGCTCTGTCCACAACTTTGGCTACCAACGCCTGCATAGAAAACAAAGGCGGAAGAGCCAAGTTGCTGTTTTTCGGAGTGGAGCAAAAGGTTTTTGATATGGTAGGCAAGGATTACGGTCTTACCGACAAAAGTGATGTATATCTCTGTGAAAAAAGCGGTGATTTTTCCGGCAACAACACGCAGCAACCGAACTGGGATAAATTATTTACTCAACTGGATGACTGGTTGAACGATGCCGAAGGCTTGGGAATAGTGGAAGTATTTGCTGCAAGTAACGGTGCCAAACTGGAAAAGACCGCAAAGAAGTTGGTGGAAGAAAGATATGGAATTCCTGCGGTATGCGGTCATGAACTGTTTTACGAACTAAACTCCATTCAAAGAGGAGCGGGCACTTTACTCAATGCCAAACTTATACCCATCATCAAACAGTTCTTAGAGAGTATAAAGTCGGCATTGGAAAAAATGCACATTAATGCACCCGTTGTGGTTATACGAAGCGACAGCACTAAAATGAGTGAACAATATGCCGAAACAAAGCCTGTGGAAACCATCCTGTCCGGACCGGCTTCATCGGTTACGGGCGGGGTGAATATAACGGAGGAAAAAAATTGCCTTATTATAGATATGGGAGGAACCACTACCGACGTTTCCATAGTAAAAAACGGCATACCGCTTAATGCCGACTCCGGGGTAAGGATAGGCTCGTGGAAGACATTTGTCCACGGCGTATTTATAGATACATTCGGTTTGGGGGGAGACAGTACAATAAGGGTGGAGCACGGAAAGGTTGTGCAACTGCCTCAACGCATGATTCCTCTGTGTGTTGCCGCAACAAGATGGCCGGGTATAATTGAGCAACTTAAGGAACTTATTGATTCAAAAAAGTATCACAGTTATCCTTTGTATGAATTTTTACTTTTACAGAAAAGTGTAACCGGTAATAATTCGCATATCATACACAACAAATATACAAAAGAAGAATCGGAACTTATAAATTTATTGGAAAAACAGCCCTTACCGTTGGAAAAAGCCGCAAATGCTTTGGGTAAGGATATATACACATTTAACACGGAGCGATTGGAATCGGAGGGAGTGATAATACGGGCAGGTTTAACACCTACCGATATAATGCATGTGAAGAAAGATTTTAATGCCTTTGACGAAACCGCTTCAATAACCGCCGTGAAATATATTCTTTCAAACATTTTTGAGGAAACGGGTATTGAATATACTCAGGAAGAATTCTGCGATATGGTATATGACACCGTAAAACTTAAACTGTACGAAAATATCGTAAGAATACTGCTAACCGATAAATATCCCGATGATTTTAAAAGCGGGGTAAATGAGCAGACAATGGCCCTTATACGCAATTCATATAAAGACCGTTTACATAAAGACCTGCCTGTTCGTTTTGCAACAGATATGTCTTTAGTCGGTATAGGGGCACCTACACATATATTCCTTCCCGATGTCGCAAAGGCTTTGGGCACAGGATGTGTAATACCTTCCGATGCAAAATATGCCAATGCGATAGGAGCGGTGGTAAGCAATGTAAGGTCGGTATATCAAATAGAGATTAGAAGCGAGTATGACAGTTCATATATGGTATATGCTCCTTCAGGCAGGTATGTGACAAATGATTTTGATGAAGCGGTGGAATATGCAAAGAAAGCGGCATCGGAAGCGGCTTTAAAAGATGCACAATCCAAAGGGATTGCCGATAACTACAATATTAATACACAGGTTATAACAAATACCGCAACGGCAAAAAAAGGAGAACAAATAAATCTTGGAACAACAGTTATTGCAACGGTAAGCGGGAATATGCAGTATAATTAAAAAGAAAGAAGGATTAACAAATATGCAAAAAGCAAAAACGTATTACAAAGGCTTAAAGCCGTACACCAATTTAGACGACAAGGATTTGATATATCTGGATATAAGAAACAAACCTTTTGATATATACGGGTTGTATGACCCCTTAAATCAACCGGTATTCAAAAGAATGCCCGATGAGGTGGCTGCTAAGTCTAATTCGAGAGTGCGTATACACTATTTACATACCTCCGGAGGAAGAATACGTTTTTGTACCGACTCCGATTATCTTTGCATACAGGTCTTCTTTCCCGAATTATTCAGGATGACCAATATGTCTTTGCAAGCCGCCTCGGGATTTGATATCTATGAAGATTTTGACAACAGAAGTGTTTTTTTCAGCAGATTTAATCCCGAAGTGAACACTAAAGACTGGTATGAGATGAGAATAAGATTCAGTGAGCATAAACTGCGATACTTTACTCTGTATTTTCCTTTATACAATAATGTGGATAAGGTATATATAGGGGTTTCGGAAAATTCTCTCTTAGGTCCCGGAAAGCAATATAAACACAAGAAGCCTGTTGTGTATTACGGTTCCTCTATCACACAGGGCGGTTGTGCTTCAAGAGCGGGCAATTGCTATGAAGCCGTCATATCCAGAATGTGCGATGTCGACTATATAAACTTAGGCTTCTCCGGTGCAGCTGAGGGAGAACAGGCAATAGCGGAATATATAGCAAGCCTGGATATGAGCGTATTTGTTCTGGATTATGACCATAATGCTCCGAAGATTGAGCATTTACAAAAAACACATCAACCGTTTTTTAACACTGTAAGAGCTAAGAATCCCGACCTTCCGGTAATATTTGTTTCCAAACCCGACTTTTCCGATTACTCATTTGACAGCATACAGAGAAGGAATATAATCTTTAAGACATATATGAGTGCAATGGAAAACGGCGACAGAAATGTGTATTTTATAGACGGAAGAAGTTTTTTCGCAAGAGATTACAGGGACAGTTGTACGGTAGACGGTTGTCACCCTAATGATATAGGTTTTTTACGTATGGCACAGGTAATAGGAAATATGGTTAAGGAGCTTTTATAACTAATGGAAGCTAAAAGGAAGATAAGATTGAATACCATGCAGATTATTGCAATAGGATTTGTTGTAATAATACTAATCGGAGCGTTGCTGCTTTCTCTTCCCGCCGCTTCAAAAGACAACACAAGAATCCCCTTTATTAATGCTCTGTTTACCGCCACCTCTGCACTGTGTGTCACGGGACTTGCGACATACGATACATATACTCAGTTTACATTGTTCGGCCAGATTGTAATCTTGGTACTTATACAGACAGGCGGCCTGGGTTTCATGAGTGTAGCGGGCATGATATTTCTGATGTTGGGCAAAAAGATAGGTTTGAGAGAAAGAGGGCTTCTGATGGAGACCATGAATACCCCGCATATAGGCGGGGTTGTAAAACTCTTGCGCAGGATTATCATCACATCCTTTGCCATTGAAATGATTGCCGCCGCTTTATTATCCATCCGTTTCATACCGCTTTTGGGAACGGTAAAGGGAATATATTACGGCATATTCCATGCCATATCCGCATTTTGTAATGCCGGATTTGATCTTATGGGCGTATTCGATTCAAGGAGTTCATTAATAGGTTTTGAAGCCGATGTGCTTGTCAATGTGGTTGCAATACTGTTGATGTTGATAGGCGGTCTCGGATTTATAGTGTGGGATGATATTATGGATAACAAATTGAAGTTTTCCAAATACAGACTGCATACAAAGATAGTGCTTATCGGTACCGCGGTGCTGGTAGTATTTCCCGCAATATTCTTCTTCTTTTTGGAAAGCAATAATACCTTAGCAGGCATGACTTTCGGAGAAAAGGTTTTGGCATCGGTATTTCAGGTAGTTTCTCCCAGAACCGCAGGCTTCAATACAGTGGAAATATCCGAACTTTCGGAAGGATCTTTACTGTTGACCATTCTTCTGATGATTATAGGTGCCAATCCCGGTTCCACCGGAGGCGGTATAAAGATAACCACGGTATTTGTTATCATACTTACCATAAAAGCATATATAACCCACGAGCCGGATTTGAATGTGGGAGGGAAAAGACTGGAAGACTTTATCCCGAGAAAAGCTTTCAGTATAGCCTCCATATATGTAATACTTGCCTCTTTGGCATGCTTTTTTATTGTGTCGATACAGCCTTTTACCCTTGAAGACACTATGTTTGAGACTGTTTCGGCAATAAGTACGGTGGGACTGACAACGGGTATTACCCCGGAATTGAACATATTATCAAAAATTGCGGTTATAATATTAATGTACTGCGGCAGGGTGGGAAGCCTGACCGTTATAGCGGCTTTGGCCGGTGATAAACCCAGGCCGAATATAAGGCAGATGGAAGAAAGGATAATAATAGGTTAGGAGTAAAATGAAATCGGTTTTAATAATAGGAACAGGAAAATTCGGTAAATGCTTAGCTTTGAAAATGGCGGAGCTGGGAAACGAAGTAATGGTAGTGGATAAAGATGAAAATGAATTAAAAGAGATTTCCGAGCATGTTACCTCCGCATTGGTAGCGGATTGCATGGATGAGAATGTGTTAAAATCATTCGGGATAAATAACTTTGATATTTGTTTTGTATGCATAGGGGAGAATTTCCAGTCTTCTTTGGAAATAACATCATTACTAAAGGATAACGGAGCTAAATATGTGGTATCCAAAGCCGAAAGGGATATTCATGCAAAATTTCTTTTAAGAAACGGAGCCGACGAGATTATCTTTCCGGAAAAGGATATGGCAAACAGGGCGGCATACAGGTTCAGTGCAAATCACATGTTTGACTATATACAACTTTCACCCGATTATGCGGTATCGGAGATAAAAACACCCGAGCAGTGGATAGGAAAGACAATATCCCATGTTAATGTAAGAATGAACTTTAACGTCAATGTGCTTGCATACAAAGAGGACGGTAAAATACATCCTCTTTCCAACCCCAACTATATCTTCAAAGAGCATACCCGGCTTATAGTATCCGGTGCGTGGAAAGATGTTGAGAAGATAAGTAAGTAGGATTTGCGGTACGAAGCTATGAGTGAGGGCACTGCATCTAATATTTTCATATCTGTAGTAAAGTATCAAGGTACGACTCCGTGTCACGACTCCGTTGACAAATGAAACGTAATATGCCATACTCGTAAGGCAGAAACGGAGAGGTATTAAATGGCTAATTATAGAAGGGATTTCTATTCAGTACCAAATGCGGGTAGAAGTGTTTATTATGAGGCTATAGAAATACATCATGACGATATATTTATGCGGATTCATTAACAAGTTTTAACAATTACTCATATCTTAACGAATCCATAACCCAATCACAAATCCAATATGCCATAGATGGAGTGAATTTATACATGGGACAAAATTTGTCAGAAACACAATATAACGATTTAGTTGCAGACGAAGCAAATGGAGTCCATCTTTCAATAACTCACAGAAGTGCAATATTCAAACTCAATAATGCATATGAAGATATTGTATTGCTTTCGGTATTCAGTACCAACTCGGATTTGTCACCGATAACATCCGGACTGAGTCTTTATGAGCTTAGAGCAATGATTAAAAATATTTGGGGTACTCAAATTTCTCATGGGATTTCGGTAGACGGCGGAGATTCAACGCAGATAGTGACCAAAGAAAATAATGTTAGGAAATGTATCAGAACAGGCGACTGGCAGAGTAACCCCGGAGTATATCAGCCAAGAAATGTATATACGATGATTTGCGCTCAAGTATGAAAAGGAAAGGAAACAAATGACATGAAAAAAAGCATGGCGGTATTGCTGATTTTAATAGTTTTGTCGCTCACGGCCTGCAATATCGGAAGCAAACCTGCAAAAGAGTGTAGGGAAGGATCCTTTATTTACATCGTAAAAGACAATGAAGTGACAATCATAAAATATGACGGCACGGAAGAAACAGTGATAATACCTGACAGAATTTCCAATAAGCCTGTAGCATGTATCAAAGACAAGGCTTTTTCCGCATGTTCGCACGTAAAAGAAGTATTCATACCAGAGAGCGTAAAGAGCGTAGGAGTCGGTGCCTTTGATGATACTGAATGGTACAAGAGTCTCAAGGATGAATTTGTTGTCGCAGGCGACGGGGTACTGATTAAATGTAATCAGACCAGTAAAGATATAGTGATACCGGAAGGCGTGAAAAGTCTTTCTTCAACATTTTACAAGGCAGGGGACGGAGGTTTCTTCGATGCCGTCATATACCTGCCCGCCACATTGAAAAAGATAGATGATTACGCATTCTATAAAGCGTTCGGACATATCATTGTATGTAATACGGAGCAGATAGAGGAGATAGGTCAAAGTGCGTTTGAAGACAGCACCGTAGACCGTATCATAATATCCGATAAACTGAAAAGCATCAAGGACAGGGCTTTCGCAACAACCGATAAAACGGTAAAACGTTCAATGACGATTGAAATGACAGGCGGCGGATATTATGTTGGTACGCAAAAAAAGGTTAAACTTCCGTTTGCAACATCATTGGGAAAAGATATTTTTTATGGACTCGACGGCAACATGGAAACAGTTAAATTCGAAGACGGGACCACTGCGATAACCAAAGACATGCTGACCTGTTTGCAGTCGTTTGCAAAATTCTTCATTCCAGGGGAAGTGACATGTATCGAAAAGGACATATTCCCCGAAGGAGCGATAATATATACCGAAGCCGGAAGCGCCGCTGAAAAATATGCTAAAGATAATTCTGTCAAAGTACTCATTTTGCCGGAGAGTTTTAAGGACAGGGCATTGGAAAAACTGCTTATTCCGGCTTTTCTTTCGGCCAATCTTGAGTTTACATATGACAATATGCAGATAATTACGTCGATTCAGATTCGCGACCAAGTGGAGGGCAATGTTTATGATCATTACCGTGTCTATGTGATAGTGCAAGCTGCAACCGGCGCCAAAGGCATAGAACACATACTGAAGCAAGATAATGTAAAGAGTCTTGAGGATCTTAAGTTTTTCACCAAACTGGAATATTTGTTACTCGAATCCGCGATTATCGACGGGTCCGTCGATTGTGCCGTTCTGAAAAGTATGCCCGCTCTTAAAGAAGCGGTGGTGAATAACGAATCATTAAAATAATGATTGCGGAAGGCGATTGCCGAAGCAGTTATAAAAGCAGTCTGTTTTTAGGATGAAAAAGAGAAATATATGTAAAGAGCAGTCGTCCTCTGTCTTTTTATGCGCATAAAAGCATAATAAACATTGCCCGGCGGGATAAGGACGATACGCGGCACCTTGAGTTTCCGTAAAATGCAATCGAAACCGAATAATTGACCGGTTTTTGAGGTAGCTTTAAGACTATAGAGGAAAGATTAGTAAAATTGCATATAAAAGTCTCTAAAACCGGAGTTTTGCGTATGAAAATCAGTTCCCACTATGTCGGAACTTTTCATGAGTATTCAATTTTGTATAGCTCAGGATAAAAAACTGAAGGCTAATTGTCTGTACTTTTGACGCTTAATTTTGAACCACCCTTTTACACCCATACGTGCATAAGAGAGTATTTTCAAATTACCTTTGGCTATACGGTAATAGTAAAATTGCATCTTCTGCTTAAGTGGTGCTGCTCTAGATAATATCTCAATCTTTAGTGAGCTGTGTACACTCTTCATGGACATTAAAGCAAGGAAAGTCATGTAGGCTGTTATCATAAAAGTCAAAGACCTAATTGACACCATACTTCTCACTCTGAACTTTTCAAAGCCGAATATCTGCTTCTTGGAACGGAAGTATTCCTCATTTTCAATAGAAAATACAGATGTTTAAATCGATAGGTGAAAAAGTACGGAAACTCAAGGTACGACTCAAGATGCGACACTCAAGGTAGTCTCTCATGGTACGCCTCCGTAGTAAAGTATAGTTGGCAAAAATAACAAATAATGCTATCATAATGTAGCATAGTAAACACTTTAGAACAAAAAATTTTTTACCAAGAATTGGAGTTTGAGAGATGAGAAAAAGAAATTTATTTTTATTTACATTCATTTTTATTACCGTAATGATTTTAACTTCATGTACTAAAACACATGAAGAAACACCGAAACCCGTTATTACGGTTTTACCTGACGAAACACCGAATGTTATAGATATATCCGATAAAACGGGGTTTGATTTCAAAATATATTATGACGGGAAAGATGAGTTAGCTAACTTTACAAATTTGTGTTTTGAATATGACGGCAAAAAGACGGAAGTAATTGAAAACATAAAATTAAGTGAAAAAGGTATACCTGTCGTAATAAAAGAAGATATTGATTTTGACGGTAAATATGAACTTATAATTTATTTACAGGAAAAAACGGAGATGTACTACATACAAGGAAAAAATATGTTTTTTAGACTATGACAGTAAAAAAGAATTATCGATAGAGCAAATAAATCAAAGATTAAGCGAAGACGGAAAGTTGGAAATAAAAACTTGTCTGGAAAAAAACGCATTTGAAAATGAAAATATTGTTTTGTCTTATCTGAAGAGAAAAAAAGAAGTACCGGAAGTTAATATAGAGGACAATAGAGCATTTAGACTTGTTGAAGATATATCAAAAAAAGGCGGTAATATTACAGTAGAGATATATGAAGATATAATTGTTAAGAAAATAAATTATACCGATAATTTATCGTTAACCGTATGTGAAGCAAAAAAAGAGTTTGTCAAAAACAATTCGGAATTGATTAGAATAACTAAAAATAATAAAGGTATGTTCATAAATACCAAGGGCTCATATATCTTGGATTACAAGGATGTAAATGAAGATAATGTTGAAGATATCATATTAATAAACGGTACAAACGGAAAAATTTCAAAAGATAATGTATATTACTTAAACGGTGCAAATCTTGAAAAACAGGATGTTTATGTATGTGAAACAATGCATAAAACACCGGACGAATATCCTATGCAACTGATACACTCAATCCGGGGATAATCGGAGCTGATGCTAAGCGAATATATTCAGCATTAAGAAATAACGAAGTATTTTATCTTAATACCCATATGTTGTCGGGGCCGGCAGTAGTCTGTGTTGTAAAAGATTTTAATGCTGACGGATATAATGAAATTTTGCTGAGACCTGATCCAATCACAACATATGGAGAAACAAGACAGATTGGTTTATATAACGAAAAGGACTTTAAAGAAATTCCCTTTTCTTCAGAATCGGTTTTCGATGTTATAGCCGATACAATAGAGTATAACGCTGAATATTCAGAAAAAAAACAAGCATGTTTTGTTACTGTAAAGGATAAGAATAACAACGGGCAAATTGTAATAAAGATTTCTTCCGATAAGGTTAAACCTGATTTCAATATTTTTTATAGCGAATGGCTGACCTGCGATATTGTGAATAACGGTATCACGGAAGAACCGTGGCTTTGTTTATTTGTTTAAGTGAAAAAGAGCCGACTGAAAAAGGAATGTCTCTTACAATATTAAGTGTTAAAGTGATATATGAAATGAAAAACGGTGAATTTACTGTAAAGGATATAGAATATACGGTCTCAGACGGTTATTTGAATTTCCCTTACTTTTCTGATAAGTATAAATTTGAAATAGTGGAAAATACTATCAGATATTCTAAACCTTAAGAAAGCAGGTACCCGGTAGTGGATACAAAGGAACAAACAAAGAATATTTTACCGGATATGCGGATATTTTAGAAGGACGTACTAAACAGGCAAGTAAGGTATTTACGGATATTCGTAAGGCATATAATCTATAATTTTTTTGTATGTATATCTCAGTTCAGGCTTTTTTAATTCAGATATTTGATAAAAACTAATGCAAACCGTGTTGAAAAAATAACATCGGCATGTTAGAATCTAACATGGTGCAATTCTTGTATTTAAACGAATGGAGGAGTATAAATGGCAACAGCAGTTATTATGCCGAGACAGGGAAATACCGTAGAATCCTGCGTGGTTTCCAAGTGGCACAAGAAAAAAGGCGATAAGGTAAATATCGGCGATATTTTGTTTACCTATGAAACGGATAAGGCTACTTTTGATGAAGAAGCAAAAGTGGAAGGAATACTTTTAGAAACATATTTTGAAGAGGGCGACGATGTCACATGCCTTTTGAATATGTGCGTTATAGGGGAACCGGGGGAAGATGTATCTTCATTTGCTCCGGGCGGTGAACAGCCGGTTGAGCAATCGGTGGAAAAGCCTGAAGAAGAAGTTAAGGTTGAGAAGGAAAGTGTCCGGGTACAGACAACGGTTACCGACCAACTTAAGATATCTCCCAGAGCCAGAGCGTTAGCAGAGAAGACCCATGTGGATGTATCATATGCTACCGCAACCGGTCCCGACGGCAGAGTGATAGAAAGAGACATACAGGCACTTGTAAAAGAAGGAGTGAAAGTTACTCCCGCGGCAAAGACCGGTTATGACAAGGCTGCTCAATATGATGCAACGGGTATAGGGGGAAGAGTAACGGTGGAAGATTTAAGTAAAGGAAAAATATCTGTTTCTGCCGATGAAATAAGTACCGCCGACTATACCGAAGAGAAGTTGAGTAATATAAGGAAGGTTATTGCCAGAACAATGTATTCTTCGTTATCGGGAATGGCTCAGCTGACAATGAATGCTACTTTTGATGCCACAAGTATAATGAACTTCAGGGCTATGGTTAAGGCATACGGCGAAAGGTTAGGGCTGGCAAATATAACTTTGAATGATGTAATAGTATATGCAACAGCAAAAACATTATTATTGCATAAGGATTTGAATGCTCATTTCAACGGAGAAACAATCAAAAGATTCAATGTTGTCAATATGGGTGTTGCTACCGATACTCCCAGGGGTCTTATGGTTCCTACATTATTCAACTGCGACAAGTTATCGCTTAATGAGATATCTGTTGCTGTAAGGGATTTGGCAGGCAAATGCAGAAGCGGCAGCATAAACCCCGATTTATTGACAGGAGGAACCTTTACCATAAGCAATTTGGGTAATTTAGGAGTGGAAACCTTTACTCCCATAATCAATCCTCCTCAGACGGCAATTTTAGGTGTCTGCGGACTTACTACACGCATTAAGGAAGAAAACGGACAGATTAAAACTTATCAGGCAATGGGTCTGTCACTGACAATAGATCACAGAATAGTTGACGGAGCACCTGCGGCAAGATTCTTGAAAGATTTATGTAATAATCTTGAGAATTTTGAAACCATGGGAGCAAAGTAGAAAGGAAGCGGATATGAAATACGACTTAATAGTTATAGGGGGCGGTCCGGCCGGATATTTAGGTGCGGAAAGAGCTGCGGGAAAAGGGCTGAATGTACTGCTGTTTGAAAAGCGTTATCTCGGCGGAGTTTGCTTAAATGAAGGATGTGTGCCTTCCAAAGCCTTACTTCACAGTGCAAAGATATATGATTACACAAAACATTCCGATCAGTACGGAATTAAAGTGACCGACTCCACATTGGACCAGGAGGCGGTAATTAAAAGAAAGAATAAAGTGGTCAGAACTTTGGTAGCCGGAGTAAAAGGGACTTTGAAAAGAAACAAAGTCACGGTGGTAGAAAAGGTTGCAAAGATTGAAAAGAAATCTTCTGACGGTTTTGTGGTAAGTGCCGAAGGTGAACTTTATACTGCGGACAGACTGCTTATATGCTCCGGTTCGGAACCCATAATGCCTCCTATTCCCGGACTTCATGAAGGCTATCAAAAGGGGTTTGTACTTACCAACAGAGAGATTTTGGATCTTACGGTAATACCGGAAACTCTTGTTGTTGTAGGAGGAGGAGTTATAGGGCTGGAAATGGCTTCCTATTTCAATTCCGCGGGAAGCAAGGTTACGGTTGTGGAGATGCTCAATAAGATAGGCGGCCCCATTGACGACGAGATATCGGATCTTTTACGTAAAGAATATGAGAAAAAAGGAATAATGTTTAATCTTGAAAGTAAAGTAACGTCCTTTACCGACAAATCGGTCATATTCGAAAAAGAGGGAAAGAATGTGGAGATTGAGTGTGAAAAAGTGCTGATAAGCATAGGCAGAAGACCTTCCACCAAAAACCTGGGACTGGAGAATATAGGGGTGGAGACCGATAAACGGGGCGCCGTTATTACCGACCGTTTCGGATGTACTAATGTTGCGGAAGTTTATGCCGCAGGAGATGTAAACGGCATATCCATGCTTGCGCATACCGCTTACAGAGAAGCGGAAGTATGTGTAAATAACATTACCGGTAAAAAAGACATAATGAGATATACCGCCATACCTGCAGTAATATATACCAATCCCGAAGTGGCAATGGTCGGAGAGACCGAAGCTTCAGCCAGGCAGAAAAATATGGATTTTGAAGCGGTTACCATATCCATGAAATATTCCGGAAGGTATGTTGCGGAAAATGAAGGCGGAAACGGTATATGTAAAGCATTGAGAGAAAAAAGCACAAACAGACTTATAGGTGTAAGCCTCATAGGCAACTATGCTTCGGAACTCATTTACGGAGCAGCCATGATGATTGAATCGCAGATGACGGTGGAAGATTTGAAGGAATTGGTATTCCCTCATCCTACCGTATGCGAGATTATAAGGGAAGCGCTGTTTGCATTTTAATGTATAGCAAAGTGCAGATTTAATGTGAAATACAATATAAAAGGAGATTAAAAAATGACAAAGGAACTGGTACTGAACCCGAAAGATTTAAGAAAAAGAAGTAAGATTAAATTCAAGGACATAGATGTCTGTGCATATAACAAGACAATTGAAGAAGAAAAGAAGATATTTTCCAAAGCGGATTTTTTACGTATCTTCAGAGATATGGCAATAATACGTGAGTTTGAAAGTATGTTAAATGCGGTCAAAACTACCGGACAATACAACTCGGTAGAGCATGCATATCCCGGACCTGCACACCTTTCCATGGGTCAGGAAGCATCGGTTGTGGGACAGGCATATACACTGGGTATAGACGATTTCATTTTAGGTTCACACAGAAGCCACGGTGAGATACTGGCAAAAGGATTGTCGGCCATTGAGAAACTTTCCGATAAAGAGCTTATGGATATAATGGAGAGCTATTTTGACGGCAAAATTTTAAGGATAGTTCAGAAAGACCAGAAAACGGTAAAAGAACTGGCAATAGACTTTCTGCTTTACGGAACATTGGCGGAAATATTCTCCAGAGAGACCGGTTTCCACAGAGGATTGGGCGGCTCCATGCATGCCTTCTTTATTCCGTTCGGCATATACCCCAACAATGCAATAGTTGGCGGAAGTGCCGATATAGCCGTAGGAGCGGCTCTTTACAAGAAGGTTAACAAAAAGAGCGGTATGGTTATAGCAAACTTAGGTGATGCTTCATTGGGTTGCGGACCGGTATGGGAAGGAATCTGTTTTGCCACAATGGATCAGTACAAAACATTATGGGAAGGCGAGCATAAAGGCGGATTGCCCATAATATTCAATTTCTTCAATAACTTTTACGGAATGGGCGGACAGACAATGGGTGAAACCATGGGCTTTGATATTCTTGCCCGTTTCGGAGCGGGAGTAAACCCCGAGCAGATGCATGCCGAGAGAATTGACGGATACAATCCTTTGGCGGTTATTGATGCGTATAAGAGAAAGAGAGAGATTATTGAAAAGAAAGAAGGACCGGTTCTTCTGGATGTCATGACATACAGATTTGCAGGACACTCTCCGAGTGATGCTTCGGCATACAGGACAAAGGAAGAAATAGATATGTGGATGGAACAGGATTCACTTATCGAATACAGGCAGAAACTTGTAAAAGGCGGAATAGCAAAAGAGGAAGAGTTTGAAGCAATTCTTGGCGATGCGGCTTCACTGATATTCAAGATATATAAAATGGCTATAGATCCTTCCATAACCCCCAAGATGGATCTTGTGGGTAATCCCAAAGCTATTGAAGACCTTATGTTCTCCAATGAAAGAATAGAAAAAATGGATGACAGACCGGTTGATGCTCTCATACCTTTAGAAGAAAATACCCGTTATCAGCAGGTTCAGAAGAAAGAGAGAAGGGGTATTGTAGACGGAGTGGTGGTTTCCAAGAATAAAGTTTTCCAGATAAGAGATGCTATATTCGAAGCAATGATAGAGAAGTTCTACACAGATCCCACTATGGTTGCATACGGTGAGGAAAACAGAGAATGGGGAGGAGCATATGCCGCATACAGAGGATTATGCGATTCCATGCCCTATCACAGACTGTTCAACTCCTCCATAAGTGAAGCCGCAATAGTAGGCTCTGCGGTAGGATATGCAATGGCGGGCGGAAGAGCGGTAGTGGAACTTATGTATTGCGATTTCTTGGGCAGAGCGGGAGATGAAGTATTCAACCAGCTTCCCAAATGGCAGGCCATGAGTGCCGGAATACTCAAAATGCCGGTAGTGGTAAGAGTAAGTGTAGGCGCCAAATACGGTGCGCAGCATTCACAGGACTGGACCAGTTTATGTGCACATATCCCGGGGTTGAAGGTAGTATTCCCGGTAACACCTTACGATGCTAAAGGTCTGCTAAATGCCGCTCTATCGGGAACCGACCCGGTTATATTCTTTGAAAGCCAGAGACTGTATGACAAAGGCGAGATGTTCCATGAAGGCGGAGTACCTACTGAATATTATGAGGTACCGATAGGAGAGCCGGATATAAAGAGAGCGGGTAAGGATATAACCATACTGACAATAGGTGCAACACTTTACACGGCTTTGGATGCAGCCGATATACTGAAAGAAAAATACGGAATGGAAGCCGAAGTAATAGATGCAAGAACCGTTTCACCGTTTAATTACGACACGGTTGTTCAATCGGTTAAAAAGACCGGAAGAATTATACTTGCTTCGGATGCCTGCGAAAGAGGATCTCACCTTAAAGATATGGCAACGACAATTTCCACACTGTGTTTTGATTATCTGGATGCACCTGCAGTAGTTGTAGGATCCAGAAACTGGATTACACCGGCAGCCGATTATGAGAAGTCTTTCTTCCCTCAACCGAGCTGGATATTAGATGCCATACATCAGAAGATTGTTCCGTTAAAAGGTCATGTTTCGACAATGAGCTTTACCGACGGTGAAATAGTCAGATTGAACAGATTAGGGGTGTAAGTTAAGTTGAATCAGAGACAATTACAGATAAAGCGGATGCTGGATGATCATTCAGAGGTTTTTCTCAAGCAGCTGAAGAAGATTTTCTCCGATGTCTCGGAAATGACCATACGCCGTGATTTGATACTGCTGGAAGATAAGGGATATGCGGTGCGGACTCACGGCGGAGCGGTCAGTATAAACCGTTTTAAAAAAGCGGGGGAAGATGAGACAGGTTATACTGTAAGACAGGCGGAGAATGTGGAGAAAAAAGCCATCATCGCCCGAAAAGCCTCCCATTTCATTGAAAAAGACCGATCGGTATATTTGGATGCGGGAAGTACCGTTATGGGTTTAGCCAATCTTCTTACCGATATGAAAGGCTGCACCTTTATAACTTCCGCGGTAAACACCGCTTTGAAACTTGCTTCCACCGATAACTCGGTTATATTGCTGGGAGGAACGATAAGCCCCAATACATTGGCATGTTCCGGTCCGGAAGCCATGCAAATGTTGGAGATAATGAACATTGATTTGGCTGTAATGGGAGCTTCGGGATTTTCCGCAGAGAAGGGTTTTTCCGTTTCCAATATGCATGATGCCAAACTGAAAACCAGAATTATCGAGAAGGCCAGAAAAACCATAATGCTTGCCGATTCTACCAAAATAGACAAGGATAAAGCATACACTTTCTGCCGGCTTAAGGATGTGGATATTTGGGTTTGCGACACCATGCCCGATGATAAAGTTTTAGATAAATGCAAAAAAGACAACGTTTTGGTTGTGTAACCGCATGAAAAAAAGATTAATCGCACTATTTCTGTTATTTACTCTGCTTATAGTATTATCCTCCTGTAAAACTTTTAATGAGAAGAATCTTGATACGGATAATATCACTGAAACAAGCAATGTTTTTAACGGTGATATAAACGACAACAGATTTACGCGTTTCCGGCAGTCGGATTCGGTTATTTCTTTGTTTGTTGAAACGCACAAAGGTATCTACTATTTAAATTGCAAAGACTGCTCCGTCTATTTCAGTTTCGACGGTATTTCCGAATATGTTAAATTGTGTTCCAAGCCTGATTGCATGCATAAAGACCACGACAAAAATTGCAATTGCATATTATGACGGATATATTTACTATGTCGGCATTCATCAAGGGAACTACTGGTTATTCAGAATGAATATGGACAAAAACAATCATATTCCCGTAAAACTCATTTCCACTATGCAGGAAAGGCTTACCGGCTTCTTTGAACACGGTTATTTGTACTTTTTCAAAGGTTCTATTGCTCTTTTGGGCAACACAAATAATGTGATATATAAAACGGCGGTCTTTGACAACAGTGAAAGTGTAAAGATAGCGGATGCCGAGGATAAAGGTATTGCTGTAGGTAATTTGTCCTGGTTTTACCCTTTGGACGGGTATATATATTTCTACACCTACTTTCCCGAAACAAAATACCGGTTGTGCAGGTATTCAATGGAGACAGGACAGTGGAGTGAATTTGTAAACACCGAGTGGTGTTATGAAAATGTATTTACCGATAACGATAAAGTATATTGGTATCTGAACGGTAAAGGTTTTTATGAATACACATATGAAACGGGAATAACGGAGAAAGTAGCCGATTTTATAGGTGACGGCTTGTATGTGGCTTCATATAACGATGAGTACATCTACTTATATCAGTTTTTTGAAACAAAAGAATCTTCCGTTTCTCCCATGTTTTACATTTTTGACAGGCAGTACAATCTGATAGACAGTGTATTGTTTGATGTGGAAATGGAGGATTACTCCTTAACATTTTATGTAACGGAACTGGAGGACTATGTTATTCTGTCCTCTGCAGTTATCAGTAACCCTCCCGATTACTATCTCTTGAAATCGGAATTCGGCAGCGGGGATATAAAGGTGAGGAAAATCGGTGACTGATAGTCCGTTTTATGTTATCATATTCCTATGAAGATTCTATTTATACGGCACGGTCAGACCGATTGGAACATACAGGAAAGAGTACAGGGCTCTTCGGATATACCACTTAATGAAACGGGAATAAAACAGGCACATGCGGTTAAAGAGATGCTTAAGAAGCATAGCTTTGATGAAGTGATAGTTTCGCCTTTGGAAAGAGCAAGACATACGGCATCCATAGTATGTGAAGGCAGAGATGTGGAAATGATTATAGACCGCAGGATTGCGGAAAGAGACTTCGGTAAGTACGAGGGGGTTTCATACAGGCAGGATACCGAATATTATAAAAAAGTATGGTCACTGGATATGAATAATCAGCTTGAGACTGTGGAATCATATATTGCGTTTTACGGAAGAGTTGTGGATTTTCTTGAAGAAATTATTAAAAAGCATTACGGCAAAACCGTCTTACTGGTTGCACACGGCGGAGTATCGATAGCCGTTGCTCAATATTTCAAAGGGGCCCCTGAAAACGGAGATTACCGCAGTTATTTATTGGACAATTGCGAAATAGCCGAATATGATGAGACATATATAAAAAAGAAATTATGATAGATTTCAATGTTTCAAAATCCAGATATGTAAGAGCGGTACAGTGTATAAAAATGTACTGGATGGACAGAGTTAAGCCGGAAGAGTTTGATGATTCGGTAATGGATGAAGCGGTGCTGGAAACCGGCAATGAAGTAGGGGAATTGGCGCAAAAGCTTTTTGATAATGTATCCGTTGTAGAATACTCGGATGATAAGTTGCAAATGATAAATAGGACAAGTGAATATATCAGGCTGGGTAAAAGATATATTGCCGAAGCTTCTTTTGCTTACAAAGGACGCTTTTTGAGCGTGGATATATTGGAAGTATGTGATGACGGCGTTATCATCAATGAGGTAAAGAGTTCCACAAGTGTTAAAGATGTATACCTTGATGATGCCGCATATCAGAGTTATGTTCTGTCACTTTCCGGTTTCAATGTTAAAAGGGTAAATGTAATAACACTCAATTCAAGTTATGTCAGAAAAGGCGAGCTGGATTTGACTCAGCTGTTTTCTGTCACTGATGTGACTTGTCAGGCTTTTTTACGGCATCAATCCGTAGAGCAGCTTTTAGAGTTTTTATCACAGGATTTAGACCTTACCGTTGAGCCGGATGTATCTGTTGCGGATTACTGTTTTTCTCCTTATCCTTGCGGATATTTCGGTTACTGCACACGTCATCTGCCCGAAGAGAATATTTTTATGCTTAAGAATGTTAATAAGAAGAATAAACTGGACATGTATAACAGAGGACTATATTCCTTTTCCGATGTTATTAATGAAAGAGTTGTATTTTCACGGCTGAGACCGGTTGTAAAAGACCAGCTTCTGAAAGAAAAGATTATAGATAAAAAAGAGATCGGTCGATTTGTAAGCAAGTTCCGTTATCCTCTGTATTATTTAGACTTTGAAACGATACAGTATGCCATACCGCCGTATGACGGCATGAAGCCGTATCAGCAGACACCTTTTCAATATTCTTTGCATATAGAATATGAGGACGGCAGGCTGGAGCATAAGGAGTATCTTGCATCGGACGGATTTGACTGCAGAGAACAATTGGCCACGCGTCTGGTAAACGATATACCTAAGGGCGCCTGCTCGGTTGCATATAATATGGCGTTTGAAAAAGGTGTAATCAGAGACCTTGCCGATTATTTTCCTTACCTTCGGGATGAGCTTACGGATATATATGACAATATGCTGGATCTTATGATACCCTTTAAAAACCACTGGTATTATGATAAGGAAATGCAGGGAAGCTATTCCATCAAAGCGGTACTGCCCGCTCTTTTTCCCGATGATTATACTTTGGATTACGAAAATCTTGAAGGAGTAAAAAGAGGAGATCAGGCAATGGCTGCGTTCAGAAAAATGCCTTCCATGTCGGAAGAGGAAAAACAGCAGGTTCGGAATCAGTTACTGGAATACTGTAAGTTGGACACCTATGCCATGGTGATGATAATGAGAAAACTAAAGGGAGCAATTTATGAGTGATAAAGATGACAAAGATGTCGGGCAGGGTAAGCAGGAATTCAGAAGAAAAATTATAAAGACCGTTATATTGGTCATACTTATAATTGCACTGTCCGCCCTCCTTATATACTGGTATTTTTTGAGACAATAGCGGTTTTCTTTAGTTAAAAAGACACAATCCTATATGTTTTTGAAAACCGTTGGGATATAATAAAGGTAAGAATAACAATTAGGAGCTTTTTTATGAAATTATTGAATAATAAAGTTGCTGTCATAACGGGAGCCGCACAGGGTTTGGGCGAGGCATTGGCTCAAAGACTGGATAAAGAAGGGTGTTCAATCGTTTTGGCGGATTTGAATTACGAAAAAGTATGTGAAGTGGCAAAGCCGCTGAAAAAAGCCGTAGCCTGCAAAGTGGATGTCACCAAAGAGACGGAAGTAGATGCAATGACTCAGCTGGCTGTGGATACCTTCGGAAGAATTGATATATTTGTCAACAATGCCGGCATTGTTATATCCGGTCCCACCGATGAGTTTGATGTAAACAAATGGAGACTGGTGCAGGATGTCAATCTTTGGGGATATTTCATATGTGCCAAGTCGGCTGTAAAACATATGTTAAAGAATAAAAACGGAGCATCTTTTATACAGATTAACAGTAAATCGGGCAAAAAAGGCTCTTTTAGAAACAGTGCATATGCCGCATCGAAGTTCGGCGGTATAGGACTTACTCAGAGTCTTGCTCTGGAGTATGCAAAAGACAATATCCGATTCAATGCCATATGTCCGGGTAACCTTTTAAATTCCCCGTTATGGGTTGACAGTCTTTTTAAGCAGTATGCAAAAAACCAGGGAATAACCGAAGAGGAAGTCCGTCAGAAGTACCTTGATCAGGTACCGATGGGAAGATCCTGTGAATATGAGGATGTTGCAAATGTCATGGTTTTCCTGGCCAGTGATATGTCCGGCTATATGACGGGACAGGCAATTAATGTAACAGGCGGACAGGAAATGCGATAAATATGAATGAATTCTTCCTTCTGCAAATTGAAAATCTGAATAATCCTAAAAAGGCGGAAAGGCTGAACAGTCTGTCGGTGTTGAAAAATGCCGTAGATAAAGGCGATATGCCTAAACCGGTATTCTATAACGATGTAAACAACCATATACATACCGCATATTCCTTTTCACCGTACAGTCCCTCAAAAGCTCTGTTTATGGCTTACATGAACGGTCTTAAGACTGCGGGCATAATGGATCATGATTCGGTTGCAGGGTGCAAAGAGTTTATTGAAGCGGGTAAGATTTTAGATATGCCCATTACCTGCGGTATTGAGGTAAGGGCACGTATGGATAAGACGCCGTTAAACGGCCTAAGGATAAACAATCCCGACCAGGATTCTGTTGCCTATGTCGCTCTTCACGGAATACCTCATCAGTATATAGATACAATACAGGATTTCATGGCGCCGTACAGAGCGGCCAGAAATGACCGCAACCGTGCCATGTGCGATAAGATAAATGCAGTGCTTAATAAATATGATATTTCATTGGATTTTGATAAAGAGGTCGCTCCGTTATCTTTGTATCATGAAGGCGGAACGGTAACCGAAAGACACATATCTTATGCACTTGCACTTAAAATGATAGAACGTTTCAAAAGAGGAAAAGCACTTATAGATTTCTACAAGACTACTTTAAATTTACCTTTAAGCCTTAAGAATGAAGCTTTATTGAGCGATGTGTCCAATCCGGTGTATGAGTACGACCTTTTGGGAGCGATAAAAAGTGATTTGATTTCACTGTTCTACATAGACGCTTATGACGAGTGTCCCGATATACACGATGTAATATCTTTGAGCAGAAAGACCAAAGCCATATCGGCATATGCATATTTAGGAGATGTGGCAAGTTCGGTGACCGGAGACAAGAAACCGCAGAAATTCGAGGACTCTTATCTGGATAAGCTTTTTGAAGTGTTGAAGCAACTGGATTTCGATGCGGTGACATACATGCCCTCGAGAAATACCAAAGAGCAACTGATAAGGGTTAGAACGTTATGTGAGCGGTACGGATTTTTCCAGATAAGCGGAGAGGATATAAACTCACCGAGGCAGAGTTTTGTGTGCAAAGCCATGAGAGATTCGTTTTTCGATAATTTAAGGGAATCAACATATGCCTTGATAAATCACGAACGGCAAGCGACCGAAGATATAACAAAGGCTATGTTTTATAATAAATAAGAAAGAGGTGTCCGCAATTGAGCTACCAGGAATTGTGCAGGAAAAGAGATTACGTAAACGGCAAATTGCCCGAATTATCCCCTGAAAAAATCGAGGAATTGGAAAAACAATTCGAGTGTGACTACGCTTACGAATCCATCAAGATTAAAGGAAGTGAACTGTCAAGGGATCAGGTCATGGCTATCTTAAATGATAAAGCCGACGACATGGAGAAAACAAAAGATGTCCAGGGAACGATAAACCACAGCAGAGCTTTCAAGTATATGAAAATGTACTTAAAGAAGAACGCATATCTTGATGAGGAAGCAATAAAAGAGATAAATGCCATAGTTGTGGAAGACATTTCCGTAGGCGGCATATATCGCAATGTCAATCTTATCATTCCCGGAAGAAAGCATGTTCCGCCGTCACCGGAAAAAGCATATTACAAAATGAAAAAATATATTCTCGATCTGCCCTATCTGCAATATGATACGGTTACGGAAAAAGCCATTTATGCATATGCCATGTTCATGAAGATTCATCCTTTTATTGACGGAAACAGCAGGACCGGAAAGCTTATCATGAATTATGTCCTTATGAAGGAAGGTTTCCTGCCCATATACATACCGCAGAACAGATATATCGAGTATGTGCGTGCATTCGAGTTGTTTGCTTCGGAAGATAATCTCGAGCCTTTAGCCAAGTTGGCTTTTGAATTTGAAAACGCACAACTGGACATATATATTAAAGCGATAGACAAGGCATAAAACAGATACTTATACACTAAAATCATTGGAGGTTAATGATGATAAAGGTATTGGCATATGATTTCGGCGCAAGCAGCGGAAGAGCAATCTTAGGAGTATATGACGGAAAGAAGATACACATAGAAGAATTGCACAGGTTTTCCAATGATCCCGTGAATCTGAACGGTACCCTGTACTGGGATATTTTACGTCTTTTCCATGAAATGAAGGTAGGTCTTATTGAAGTAAAGAAAGCAGGACACGGTGATATAGAGAGTATCGGAATTGATACGTGGGGGGTGGATTTCGGTCTTATTGATAAAGACGGAAGGCTTTTAGAAAATCCCGTACATTACAGAGATAAAAGAACCGACGGTATTATGGAGGAAGTGTGGGATAAGGTAGAAAAGCGACATCTTTACGAAAGAACGGGAACGCAGTTTATGCAATTCAATACACTTTATCAGTTGTATTCGTTGGTAAAAAAACGACCGGAGTTGCTGAAAAGAGCGGACAGGCTTCTTTTCATGCCGGATTTGCTTTCATATTTTCTCACCGGCAAAAAAGTGGCGGAATTCTCCATGGCAAGCACTGCACAGATGCTGAATACCCGTACCGGTGACTGGGATTACGAATTGCTGGAAAAACTGGGAATACCTGTAAGGATATTGGAAAAGGTAACAGACAGTGCAACAGTCATAGGAAAACTTTCAGAGCAGGTTTGTAATGAGACGGGACTGCAACCGATAACCGTTACCGCCGTAGCGGGACATGACACCGGGTCGGCCATGATAGCTACTCCCGCAGACACCGATCTGTTTGCATTTCTTTCCTCGGGAACATGGTCCTTACTGGGTTCCGAACTGCCCAAGCCGATAGTGAATGATCTTTCATATAAACACGAGTATTCCAACGAAGGCGGAATAAACAGAACGGCAAGACTTATAAAAAACATTATGGGCTTATGGATATATCAGGAATGCAGAAGACAATGGAATAAAGAAGGGAATCTTGCATCCTTTGACGAGCTGGAGGCGGCTGCACGGAAAGCAAAGCCTTTTGCATGCTTAATTGATGTGGACCATCAGGACTTTTATCCCCCGGGAGATATGCCGGACAGAGTTGCGGATTTCTGCAGACGGACCGGTCAGTATGTTCCCAAGAACAAAGCCGAGATAGTACGATGTATAATGGAAAGCCTGGCATTGAAATACCGTTATGCGTTTGACGGACTTTGCGAAATAGTGGGAAGCAGGATACCCAAACTTCATATGGTGGGAGGCGGCTGCAAGAATGCAATGATATCGCAATTTACGGCGGATGCTTTGGGTATAGAGGTTACGGCAGGTCCCGTTGAAGCAACGGCTGTCGGGAATATAGCGGCGCAACTTATAGCTTTAGGCAAGATAAAAGACCTCAAGCAGGCTAGAATAATTATAAAAGAAAGTTTTGAAGTTAAGTCATATTTCCCCGAAAACAGAGAACTTTGGGAAGAAAAATATGACTATTACCTGAAAAACATATTGAACAAGGGCTAAAATAGATATACAATCAATAGAATCCCGTCAGTAAAAAACATGAAGGAGATTATTATGTACGAAAAAAACATAAAAGAAATGATAGAAATGTCCCGTAAGGTGGGAAGTATGCCTGACTACACACAGGGAGGCGGCGGAAACACTTCGGTGAAATTGGATGATGAACTTATGGCGGTAAAAGCATCCGGTTGCAGACTTTGCGACATAACCGCAACCGATGGTTATGTTGTGGTAGATTATAAATCCGTCCGTCACTATTTTGACACCGTGGATTTAAGCGAAAAAAGGGATTTCTATAAAGAAAGTTCGCAGTTCGTTAAAGACAATATGGTAAAATTAGAAGGGCTCAATGAAGGAAGACCGTCAATAGAAGCGGGATTCCATTCGCTTTTAGAAAAGTATGTTATCCATACCCATTCGGTTTACAGCAATCTTTTATGCTGTTCAAGGCAGGGAGAAAGCATAGCAAAGCAACTCTTTGAGAAATCACCTTACAGATACCTGTGGCTTCCGTACATTGCTCCGGGTTTTTATCTCACACTGGAAATACAAAAGAAGATAAAGACAATGGGATGTATTCCCTCCGTTATATTCATGGGAAGCCACGGAGTTATAATCACCGGCAAGACTATGGCCGAAGCGGAAAAGATAAATGAATATGTTTCCGACAGAATAAAAGAAAGATTGAATATAACAAAACCGTACGGTAACGTAGCGGTAAAACAGTTATCCGAGGGGGTATACCAGTCGGATACACCGAGACTCATCTCCTATCTGAAAGGGAAAGATTATACCGATGAATGGTTTGATTCCAATATACTTTATCCCGATCAGGCGGCATACCTTTTGGGAGCAATAACTACAAGAGGTGAAGAGAAAAAAGCAAGAATAAACTTAAAAACCGGAATAACCCGGTACCATGTTTCATATAAAGAAGCACTTACTTTGGAAGAAAGCATCTGTGCATTTCTTTTCATAATGGACCAGGCTTGTAAGAATAACCTTGACATATATACCATGGAAGATGAGGATATAGCATTTATCATGGGCTGGGAAGGGGAAGCTTACAGAAAGGCAATGTTGAATAAGAAATAAGCGTAAGAGAGGACAATATTATGGATTTTACAAACTACACTAAATACTATCCCGACAAAAACGGGCGATACGGTCAATACGGCGGAGCTTATCTGCCCCCGGAACTTATGGAAGCATTTAAGGAAATTGACCAGGCATATATGACGATAGCACACTCGGCATCGTTCATAAACGAATTAAGAAGAATAAGAAGAGAATTTCAGGGAAGACCCACACCGGTATATCATTGTGAAAGGCTTTCCAATAAACTGGGAAGATGCCAGATATACTTAAAAAGAGAGGATCTTAATCACACAGGTGCTCATAAACTAAACCACTGCATGGGTGAAGGACTTTTAGCCAAATACATGGGTAAAAAGCGGTTGATAGCTGAAACCGGAGCGGGACAGCACGGAGTGGCACTTGCTACCGCTGCCGCCTTCTTCGGACTGGAATGTGAAATTCACATGGGTGAAGTGGATATAGCTAAGCAGGCTCCCAATGTAACCAGAATGAAAATTCTGGGTGCAAAAATAGTGCCGGTAACCCACGGACTGAAAACGCTTAAAGAAGCGGTAGATTCCGCATTTGAATCGTATATGAAAAACTACAAAGATTCCATTTACTGCATAGGCTCGGTAGTAGGACCTCATCCTTTCCCTATGATGGTAAGGGATTTTCAGATGATTGTGGGAAGAGAAGCCAGGGAGCAGTATCTGGAAATGACAGGAGAACATCCCGACGAGGTTTGTGCATGTGTAGGCGGAGGAAGTAACTCTATGGGAATGTTTACGGCATTCTTGAATGATCCCGTCAAAATAGTGGGCATAGAGCCTATGGGAAGAGGTCCCAAAGTGGGAGATAATGCCGCAAGTATAACCTTCGGAAGCAAAGGAGTTTTACACGGTTTTGAAAGCCTTCTGTTGCAGGATGAAAAGGGAGAGGCGTTGCCGGTATATTCCATTGCAAGCGGACTGGATTATCCTGCGGTAGGTCCGGAGCATGCCTTCTTGCATGATATGAAAAGAGTGGAGTATACTTCAGTGACCGATGACGAGGCGATAGAAGCATTCTTCATGCTTTCCAGGTATGAGGGAATTATACCCGCTTTGGAAAGTGCCCATGCCGTTGCATATGCAATTAAATCGGCAAGACAGAACTCCGCCAATTCCATACTTGTCAACTTGAGCGGCAGAGGAGATAAAGATATCGATTATGTTGTTGAACATTACGGAGTGGGAGATCAGTATAAGATTTAGGTCGGTGTGTAGTATAATATAAGTGAGTATTAACGAAAGGAACACTGATATGAATCAACAAGAAACCGATAATGTAAACAAGGAGCAACAGGACAATTGCTTTGAGCCTGAATGTAAACCGAACAAATGGTATCACAGACGCGATGCCGCAACATTCCCCTATCCCGTACTTGCTACCATAGTATTTTTACTTATGGGCTTTATATGGGGCAAATGGCATCCCGGTTGGATTGTTTTTCTGACCGTGCCGGTATACTATGCGGTGGTTAATGCTATTAAATTCCGCACTATATCCTTTTCACTCATCATAGTCCTGATATATCTGGCTATGGGATTTATATGGGATTTATGGCATCCGGGTTGGATAATATTCCTGGTTATACCTATAATTCACTGGTTTACCGGAAAAAAGAAATAATACAGGTTACTATATATTGCACAATCTGACATTGCCTTAAAAAGGCATAGTATAACAGTTATATAAAAATACGAGGTGAAAAAATGTCGGTACGGATTGAGAAAGTCCCTTATGGCGGTTGGGATAATTGTTACAGAATATATAACGATGAAATTGAGTTGATAGTTACATCGGATGTCGGTCCGAGAATCATCCGGTACGGATTTATAGGCAAAGAAAATGTCTTGTGTGAAAAAGCCGACCAGATGGGTAAGACCGGAGGAGATGAGTGGAGAATATACGGAGGACACAGGCTGTGGCACAGTCCCGAAGATAAAGTGCGCACCTATTTTCCCGATAATGAAGCTGTGGATGTAAAGATAATACAAAACGGTATAAGGATATCGCAACCTGCGGAAACAACCACAATGATAAAAAAGGATATGGAAATCACCGTAAAGGATAAAGGGACCGATGTATATATCAACCACATATTAACAAACTGTAATCTGTGGGATATAGAGCTTGCGGCATGGGCGCTGACTGTAGTTGCACCCGGAGGACTGGAAGTGGTACCGCAGGAAACACTGGATACCGGTCTTTTACCCAACAGAATGATATCTTTGTGGCCGTATACCGATATGAATGATAAAAGAGTGCGTTGGGGAAGTAAGTATATTTTCCTTGCACATGATTCAAAAGCAAAAAAGGCTTTTAAAATAGGCATATCCAATACCGACGGTTGGGCGGCATATTTCAACCGGAACAATATGTTTGTGAAAAAGTTTTCGCCTAAAGAAGACATGCTTTATCCCGATTACGGCGGATCCATGTATGAGACCTATACTTGCGATTTCATGACCGAGATGGAAACCCTTTCACCCCTTGTTCTGTTGGGTCCCAAAGAAAAAATTGAACACGAAGAATTGTGGCAGTTGTTTGACAACATTGCTCCTCCTAAAGACGAAAAAGAAATGGATAAAATAGCGAAAGAATATATTACCGGATGAAAAAAGCGGCAGTTTTTTCCGATATACACGGCAATCTTGACATGCTTCAGAAAGCAATTGACATATGTAAAGCACAGGATGTCGAGCAATATATAGTGCTCGGAGATATGATTTCCGACGGTCCCGATTCGCAGGCAGTGTTGGATACCGTCATGAATCTTACCGAGCATGTTGTAAGAGGTAACCGGGAAGAATATATCTTGAATTATCATGCCGGTAAAAGAAAACAGTGGGATAACAACTATCAGTGCGAATCGTTGGTAAAGACACACAAGAATCTTACCGATGCGGGACTTAAGTATATTTCGGGATTGCCCGATATGAAAAGACTGAATCTTTTCGGTCTGGACACCCTTATCGTTCACGGCTCTCATATAAGTGTAGGACATTTCATACTGCCTTGCTGGAACATCGATGTATTTATGGATATGCATGACAGGTACGGCTGTTCACTGTATCTTTTAGGTCATTCGCATCAGTCCTATCATTTTGACCTCATGGGAAGCTTTTTTATAAATCCCGGACCTTTGGGGATACCGCCCGCAATCAGTGTTTACAAAAGAGAGGATGCATTCAGTATGGGGATAATATCAATACAGGATAAACAACTCGTTGAGTACCGACCTGTATACATACCGTATAATCCTGCCAAGCTTAAGGAGTATTACTTAAAAGATATTGACAGTTATGAGCATACTTTCTGGATGGAACTTATAGCCGATTCTTTCTTTACCAAGCAGTATGACAGTATTAATTTTTTACATATGGCTAAGCAAATGGCAAAAGAGAAAGGATATGAAAATGTCGACCCGATACCCAACGATATTTGGGAAGATGCATCAAACAAATGGAGAAAAGAGCATAAAGGTACAGGTATATTCTAAAATGCTTGCTATTCGGGCTGATTATATATAAAATTAAAACGAGATAAATATCATCATTAGAAGAGGTGTGACATGGCAAAAAAAAGATTCCGTAACGCAATGAGCGGTTACAACAAGGATGAAGTCAACAAGTATATAGATAATATGATGGAACAATATGAGGCCAAAATAGCCGAAAAAGAAGCCACCATCGAGGAACTCAGCAAGAAAGCGGCGGAGTTGCAGCTTGCATATGATGAATTGAAGAGTAAAGAAGATGCTCTTGTAAAGGAAAAAGCCGGCATTACAAAAGCCTTGATAAAAGCCAATGAAATGTCCGACCAGATTATAAAGGAAGCCAAGGAACAGGCTATTAAAGAAGTGGGCGAACTGGAAGTAAGAGCGGAAGAAGAAAGAGAAAAGATAGTGGATATAAAAAGGCAGCTGGCCACATTGCAGGCATCTGCAGCAAAACTTTTGGAAAAGTTTGTGGAGAATCTGGATAAAACTATCGGTTCCGACGAGAAATGACTGTAAAATACATCAGATTAAGAGAATAGCCGGTTGCTTGAAACCCGGTATTCTCAGAGGACTGTCAGTCCTCTTTTTATAAGAAAGGAAAAGTTATGGATATACTGGAATTATTAAAACAGGATGCAAGGCTTACCCCGAAAGAACTTGCGGTCATGACGGGTAAAAGCGTTGAAGAAGTGGAAAAAGTAATAAAGCAGTATGAGCGGGACAAGGTAATTGCAGGTTATTCCGCCGTTATTAACTGGGAAAAAGCACGGGATAATATAGTTGTGGCTTTTATCGAGATAAAGGTAACTCCGGAGCGAGACTACGGATTTGAAGAAATAGCAAAAAGAATATACAGCTATGAGCAGGTGAAAACATGTTACCTCATGAGCGGAGCTTTTGATATAGCGGCGGTTGTGGAAGGGTCCGATTTAAAAGAAGTGGCATTGTTTGTGGCTCAGAAGCTTTCCGCCATACAGGGAGTGACCGCTACATCCACGCATTTCGTGCTTAAGAAGTATAAGGAAAACGACCTTATATTCGAAGAAGAGGAAAAAGACAGAAGAGAGGCTATAGTTCTGTGAAGAAACCCGGAGAATTTATAAGGGAAGAGGTGAGAAACACTCCTCCTTCCGGTATAAGAAAATATTTCGATATGCTTAGCGGATTGAGTGATGTCATATCTTTAGGAGTGGGGGAGCCGGACTTTGTCACGCCGTGGCAGATCAGAGAATCCGCCATATATTCATTGGAAAAGGGCAGAACTCATTACACATCCAATACGGGGTTATTAGAACTTAGGCAAGCCGTATGTAATATGCTGAGAAAAAAGTATAATCTGGATTACAATCCCTTAAACCAGATAATAATTACGGTGGGAGCATCGGAAGCCATAGATATAGCCATAAGGAGCATAGCGGGACCGGGTGATGAAGTTATTATCCCGGAGCCGTGTTTTGTGGCATATAAAGGATGTGTAAACTTTGCCGGAGCAACGGCGGTACCGTTACAGTTAAAAGAAGAAAACCGTTTTAAGCTGACAGTGGAGCAGTTAAAGGAGTGTGTAACGAAAAAAACCAAAGCACTCATTCTTGCATACCCCAACAATCCGACCGGTGCCATCATGACAAAGGAAGAGTTGAGGCCCATAGCCGATTATCTGTCGACAAAAGATATAGTTGTCATATCCGACGAGATATATGCCGACCTCACATACGGAACAAAGCATTTCTCCTTTGCCGAGTTGGAAAACATGCACGACAAAGTAATATATGTAAACGGATTTTCCAAATCATATTCCATGACAGGCTGGAGACTGGGATATGTATGCGCACACAAAGATATAGTCGCCGAGATGCTCAAAATACATCAGTATGCTATAATGTGTGCTCCGTCATTTGTACAGTATGCCGCAATAGATGCTCTGGAACAGTGTGAAGCCGATGTGGAAAGAATGAGAAAACAATATGATGCAAGAAGAAGATACATATACAACGGACTTATTGAAATAGGTATTGATTGTTTTTTACCGGAAGGTGCCTTTTATGTATTCCCCAACATCAAAAAGACCGGACTGACATCCGAGAGGTTCTGCGACAGATTACTTATGGAACATAAGGTACTGGCAGTTCCGGGAACGGCATTTTCCTCAGCCGGAGAGGGCTATTTCCGTGCGACATATGCCAGTTCGTTGGAGAATATAAAAGAAGCCCTAAAACGAATGGAAAGGTTTGTAAACACACTTTAATGATTGATATTAATGACATAAGAAATCAATTGGAGGAAATAAAGGAGCAATCGGATAAGCTCATATTGAGCCTGGATTCCGACAGCACAAGAGAAGAGATAGCAGCTCTTGAGAAAGAGACTATAAAAGAAGATTTCTGGCAGGATAACGAGAACTCACAAAAAGTGCTTCAAAGAATCAAGGTGCTGAAAGACCGTGCGGCAAAGGCAGCCGATCTGCAAACCAAACTGGATGACTGCTTTATATTGCTTGAGTTCATTGACGAGCATCCCGAAGATGAGGAATTGAGCAATGAGCTTATTGAAGCTATGGAGCAATTAAACGATACATATACCGAAATACGCATGTACTCTCTGCTTAACGGTACCAATGATAAGAATAACGCATATCTGACATTACATGCGGGAGCCGGCGGGACCGAAGCCTGTGACTGGGCGGAGATGCTGTTTAGAATGTATACAAGATATTTCGAGCAAAAAGGGTTTAAAGCCACCGTTACCGATTATCTTGACGGCGACGGAGCGGGCATAAAATCGGTATCGGTTTTTGTGGAAGGCGAATATGCTTACGGCTACTTAAAAGGCGAATCGGGTGTGCACAGACTGGTCAGAATATCTCCTTTCGATTCGGCGGGAAGAAGACATACTTCCTTTGCATCCTGTGAAGTTATACCGGAGATTTCCGATGAGATAGAGGTAAAGATAAAGGCGGAAGATTTGTCCGTTGATACATTCCGTTCCTCGGGAAAGGGCGGACAACATGTCAACAAAACCGATTCGGCGGTAAGGATAACCCATCTTCCCACCAATGTTGTTGTAGCCTGTCAGTCGGAAAGGAGCCAGCATCAGAATAGGGATAAAGCCATGAAGATGCTTATGTCCAAACTTATGGAAATAAAGGAAAGAGAACATAAGGAAAAGATTGAGGACCTGAAGGGAAATCAGATGGATATAGGTTGGGGAAGCCAGATACGGTCTTATGTGTTCTGTCCGTATACCATGGTAAAAGACCACAGAACCGATTATGAGACCGGAGATGTGCAGTCGGTTATGGACGGCAATTTGGACCCGTTTATAAACGAATATCTGACGCAGAACCCTGCGATAGATTAGTGATATAAGCGTACTAGTTTGCCCAAAATGTATTTGTGTAGCATACACAAAGAGAGGAAAGGAGCACTTTATGAAAGATATAGTTTTAACTGGAGATCGTCCAACCGGACCTTTGCACATAGGACATTATGTAGGTTCGCTTAAAAAAAGAGTGGAAATACAGGAAGAATATGATAAACCTTTTATAATGATAGCAGATACACAGGCGCTTACCGATAATGCACACAATCCGAAAAAAGTAAGTGAAAATGTATATGAGGTTGCATTTGATTATCTTGCAGTAGGACTTAAGCCGGAATTAAACACTTTTTTTATACAATCATTGGTACCGGAACTTGCCGAATTTACGGTATTTTATATGAACTTTGTTACATTAGCCCGATTGAAAAGGAATCCCACGGTAAAGGATGAAATGCAACAGAAAGGTTTCGGATATAATGTTCCGGTCGGGTTTCTGAATTATCCTATCAGTCAGGTTGCCGATATTACCGCATTCAAAGCCAATTTAGTACCGGTCGGCGATGACCAATTGCCTATGCTGGAGCAGACAAATGAAGTGGTAAGACATATTAATAATCATTTTAATACCGCTGTTTTGAGAGAGTGCAAGCCTTTACTTTCCAAAGTATTACGTTTACCCGGTACCGACGGTTTAAGTAAAATGGGAAAGTCCATGAATAATGCTATATTTTTAAATGATGAGCCTGATGTTATAAGCGCGAAGGTAATGAGCATGTATACCGACCCTAATCATATTCGCGTGGAAGACCCGGGAAATGTAGAGATAAATACCGTTTTTAAATATCTTGATGCTTTTGACCCTGAGCAGGAAGAGTTGAAGGAATTGAAAGAACACTATAAAAGAGGCGGATTGGGAGATGTTAAACTGAAGAAACGCTTAAATAATATACTACAAAACACACTGGAGCCTATAAGACAACGCAGAAAAGAATATGAAGAGAATCCCGAGGAGGTTATGAAACTGCTCAAAACCGGAAGCGAGTATGCCAGGTCGGTTGCCGCAAAGACATTGAAAGAACTAAAAGAAGTGTTTACACTCAACTATTAATGAGGTTATCGTTAACTATATAGATTAAGTAAATAAAGGTAGGATAAATAAAGCAGGAAATAACAAGTGCAACTTAAAAGTTGCTAATAAGTGGCAGATTTGGTAGAATCATGTTAATCAATAAATTCTGATATCAGGGCGGTGTTACTATGAGCGGATTGACGGAATCCATGGAAAACTATTTACGATGTATACACGAACTTTCCTATACCAATAAAGGTGTGAGACTGACCGATCTTGCGGATAAGATGAAAGTCAGAAAAGCATCCGCAAATAATGCAGTAATGAAATTGTCCAAGTTGGGTTACTGTGCACAGGTAAAATACGGACCGATATTTCTTACCGATGCGGGCATTGAAGCCGTAAAAGCCGCAACCGGAAAGCACCTCATAATCGTGAAATTTCTGAAAGACATCTTAATGGTGGATGAAGAGACCGCAGAAGCGGAAACTACCAAGATAGAGCATCATCTGTCTACAAGCACTGTTTATGCGATGCATCAGCTGCATTCAAAGTTGAAAAACAGGCTGGATTAGGTACGGTTTGATTTGTTGTCAATATAAATGATATAATTTGGTGACAGACCGATTAAGGTTTAAGTTAATTGATACGCGGGAGTTAATGGAAAGACTTATATATTTTGAAAACTTAAGTGATATGATGAGTGTATTCGGCAGTTCCGATAGCAATCTGAACATTATCGAAAATATGATGAATGTCTCTGTAATTGTGCGCGGAAGCGAAGTGAAACTGAAAGGGGAAGCCGAAGAGGTAAACGCTACCGAAAAACTTATAAACATGCTGATTGAAATGGCTCAGTCGGGGGAAGATATAAACAAGCAGAATATAGTATATCTTGCCGACCTTGTGAAAAACGGGAAAGACGAGATATACCAACTGCCTACCGGCTATATATGTCTCAATGCTTCGGGAGCACCTATTAAAGCCAAAACATTAGGACAGAAAAAATATACCGATACCATAAGAAAAAACGGTATAACCTTCGGTATAGGTCCTGCAGGAACCGGTAAAACATTTTTGGCCGTAGCCTGTGCGGTAACGGCTTTTAGAGCAAAAGCGGTAAAAAGAATTATTCTTACAAGACCTGCTGTGGAAGCGGGTGAGAAACTGGGATTTTTGCCCGGTGATTTACAGTCTAAAATAGATCCCTATTTACGACCGTTGTACGATGCCCTGTTTGAACTGATGGGGCCGGACAATGTTGCAAGAAACAAAGAAAAAGGGCTAATTGAGATAATACCGTTGGCATATATGAGAGGTCGTACATTGGATGATGCATTCATCATTCTGGATGAAGCCCAGAATACCACACAGGAACAGATGAAGATGTTTTTAACCAGAATGGGTTTCGGTTCCAAGATGGTTATAAACGGAGACATAACTCAGATTGACCTTCCGAGAGACAAAAAATCGGGACTTATCACTGCCGTACAAATACTTAAAAACATAGAAGATATCGGCATAGTCAATCTTACTTTTAAAGATGTAGTAAGACATGAGTTGGTGCAAAAGATAATAAATGCATACGAACGTGCCGAGAGTAAAAAAGGTGAGCGCAAATGAACAAAACCAAAGCTGCAAAAAGAGATTTATTTAAGACAAAACTGTACAGCGTTGTAATTCTTCTGTTGGCGATAATGGTTGCGTTATTGGGTATATTGCAAAAGGTGTCCGATGCGGGACATCTGATAGACAGACATAACATAGCCACAACCGATATTGTAGCTTCACATGACTACTACGACAAGGAAGCCACAATAGCAAAAGCCAACAAAGCCAAAGACTCGGTAGAACCCATTGCCGTCAGGATAAATTCGTCACAAGTGGCGTTATATGAAAATATATTCACTTTCTTTGATGTAACCAACCGCTATCGCGAAAAGACTGAGCAACTGTTTCTCACTTCGCAGCAATACAATGCGGAAATTGACGGTCTGGTAAAACAGTATACAGGTATGTTGCCGTCAAGCATAAATATCTCGCACAATCTGGCAAAGGCCATACTGCAGGATGTTAACAGCACTTCCTATGACAGTTACAAAACGGTAATCCGTGCGCAATTCTCCGTATTTATGGATAAATACATATTTTACGAAAATCTTGCACAACATCAGGAAGAATTTGAAGTTGCGGTAAATCAATCGGTTACCGACAATAATTTAAAAGAGCTTACAAATGTTCTTAAATCCTATCTGATACAGATTAACAGCAGAATAGATACCGGTGCGACGGAAAAGGAACGGCAAAGAGTATATGACGATGTTATAACCAACTCACCGGTATTAATCATGGAAGGGGCGGTTTTATACCAGAAAGGTGAAAAACTGGAGAACGAGGATATATTGGCGCTTTACGAAAGAGGTATGATTGCCGCATCCGATGAGATGTATATGTATATAGGGGCTACCGTGCTGTTTTTGCTGTGTCTTTTAGCTTCTTTCGCATCGGTAAAGATATACGGACAGACCGTGAGACTTAATCCCAAGTCCATATTCATAATGGTCATATTGTTCTTTATGGTATATATACCCGCTCTGTATATACCTCATGAATACTATATGTATATCCCGTATTTTCTGTTGCCCATGATGCTTTCCATCCTTGTATCCGACAACATTTCATTTATCTTTTCCGGTCCTATGGCGATATTCTATTGCTACATTGTGGGAGGAGACCTTATATATCTGGCAATTCTTCTAATAGGCTCCATTGCCACCATATATTTTGTAAGAAAGACTTCCGCAAGAATAAGACTGGCTATTTCCGGAATAGCATTAGGTGTGATAAATGTCGCTCTATACATGTCATACAAACTTATAACTTCCGATGTAACGATAAGTATTCCCTATCCCGAGATTATAGCTCTGTTTGTCGCATCGGTGGTTTCTTCACTTTTATGCCTCGGACTGTTGCCGGTATTTGAAGTATTCTTTAACATTGTCACTCCTTTCAAACTTATGGAACTGGCATCTCCCACAAAACCTCTGTTGAAGAGACTTATGATGGAAGCTCCCGGGACATATCATCATTCGCTGATGGTGGGTAACCTTGCCGAGGAAGCGGCCGAAGCGATAGGTGCCAACGGTCTTTTAGCCAGAGTCGGAGCATATTATCATGACATAGGCAAGCTGAACAGACCCGCATTTTTCGGAGAAAATCAATCTTCCAAGACAGGTAATCCTCATAATACGATAACACCGCAACTGTCGGCCACAATTATAACCGGTCATACCACAGAGGGAGCGGATTTGGCAAAACAGGCAAAGCTTCCGCCCTCCATAAGGGATATCATAGTGGAGCATCACGGAACGACATTGGTGGAGTATTTCTATCATAAAGCCAAGAATGCTTCGGATGAACCGGTTATAGAGGAAGATTTCAGATATTCCGGACCCAAACCCAGAACCAAGGAATCGGCATGTGTCATGCTTGCAGATGCCTGTGAAGCCACCATAAGATCTATGGAAAACACCAATATTATCGAAATTGAAAAGACCATAAGAAGAGTGGCCAAAACAAAGAGGGATGACGGACAGTTTGACCAATGCGATCTTACATTAAAAGAGCTGGATGAAATACTGTTTGCCTTCATGAAAGTGTTTACCGGATATTTTCATAAGAGAATAAAATATCCCAATCAGCAGTCGGATGATGCTGTAAAAAGCATGGGCTTGGACCGTAAGGAGGATGACCGGGATGAAGACGAGGATTGATATAGAAGGACCGGATGAAGTAACGGCCCTGTTTTCCCGGCCGGTAAAAGAAGTATCGGAAAGTATACTGGCAAGACATGAAACAGATGATAAAGACATAACAGTATCTTTTTACCTGGAGTTTGTGGACGATGAATATATGCTTGAGGTAAATAAGACATACAGGAATATGGATAAGACTACCGATGTATTGTCTTTTCCCGCACTCAACTGTAAAGAAGGTACTATTATTTATAACAAATGCGACATTGATTACGAGAATAACGAATTGTTCTTAGGAGATATTTTAATAGCAACAAGTAAGATATATTCACAGGCGGAAAGCTATAACCACAGTCCGTTACGGGAGTGTGTGTTTCTTGCAAGTCACGGACTGTTGCATCTTTTGGGCTACGACCATGAAGATAAACGGTCGGAAGAAGTAATGCTTGCAATTCAGGAAGAGGTTCTGAAAGAGTTAAACTATGAAAGATAAATATGAAGAATTAAAACAAAAAGCAAAAGAAGCTGTTAAAAATGCCTATTCACCCTATTCGGATATAAAGATAGGGGCTGCGGTTCTGGCATCAAGCGGGAAGATTTATTCGGGTGCCAATATTGAAAACTCGTCTTACGGAGCATCCATATGTGCCGAGCGAACGGCTATTGTAAAGGCAATAAGCGAAAAAGAGCAATCGGTCACCGCTATAGCCATAACCGGAGATGTGTTTGACTATGCATATCCGTGCGGGATATGCCGTCAGGTAATGAGCGAATTCATGCAGGAAGATGCTCCTGTTTTCGTAAGCGGCAATAACCTTGAATGGAAGAGGTACACGTTAAAAGAACTGTTACCCAATGCTTTTGACATTAAGGCGTGGAAAAAAGAGGAGTAGTATGGGTTTCAAATCAGGATTCGTTACCGTTATAGGAAGACCTAATGTAGGTAAATCCACCCTCATAAATGCTCTTACCGAAGAAAAGATAAGCATTGTTACACCCAAACCCCAGACAACAAGAAAAAATATCAAAGCCATATATACCGACGATTTCTGTCAGATGGTTTTTTGCGATACTCCGGGAATTCATGAGCCCAAGACGCGATTGGGAGAGTATATGGTTAATGCTACCAAATCGGCATTTGAAGAAACCGATGTGATTATTTTCATTACCGCTTTGCAAAAGGACGAAAAGATACCTAAGGAGGATGTTCACATATTACAACTTTTGTCCGAAGTGAAGAATATACCTAAAATATTTGTTCTGAACAAATGCGATACTATTGACCAACAAACTGCCGTCAGTATTATTGCTCTTTATACCGAAAAAGCCGCTTTTGATGAAGTTATAGCAATAAGTGCAAAAGACGGATTTAATATCAAGTCTCTCAAAACCCTCATAATAGACAACCTTCCCGAAGGACCTATGTATTATGACAAGGATCAGATAACCGATCAGACCATGAGAGAAATGGCGGAAGAAATGATAAGAGAAAAAATGCTGTATTTTCTGTCGGAAGAGGTACCTCACGGTGTGGCCGTGGAAGTGGAAAACTTCCGGCAAAGACCGGATATGCAGCTGTATGATATCGATGCAATCATTTACTGTGAAAAAGAAACTCATAAGGGGATAATAATAGGAAAAGGCGGGGCTATGCTGAAGAAGATAGCAACGCAAGCCAGAAAATCCATGGAGTATTCCTTTGACTGCAAAGTAAATTTAAAACTGTGGATTAAAGTAAAGAGTGACTGGCGAAACGACAGCAGGATGTTAAATAAATTAGGATATAAATTTTAGAAAAGAAGTAAACCTATAGTTCCTCAATTCTGTCCAATATTTCAAAATGCCTTCCGGCTATTTTCTCTATATACTTACAGGATAGTTCATACAGAACGGGCAAATCGGTTTTAGGTATGCTTAAAAAGAATATCTTTGACGAATCGGCCGTGCAGATGTGATTTATTGCCTGATAAACGGCACCTGATATACCCTTTCCGTTTTTGCAACATGTCACACCGTCCTGTTCCAAAGAAAAGCCCAAAGTGCAATTGTCATCTAACGGTTTGTTACATTCCACACAGAAATCGGTAACAGGTGCAGCACCTTCAATTGCCGACATGCGAAAGTGCAGTATACAGGTTAAAAGCAAAGGGTCGCTGTTGCTCTTCATCAACAGATAAAGGCTGTTCAGAAGAAGCGACATTATATCCCCCGAAGGCTGTTCCGCCTGTATGAAACAGGAACAGACATCCAGAAAGTGTGAAGCGTAATACAGTGTTTCAATGTTGTTTGTAAGACCGAAGAAGTCCTGTATCATTGCCGCTCCGGTGAGTATAGGCATATTGTTCTTGCATACACATTCAAACTCGCCGCAATAAAAAAGCCTTGCCGCATGTGACAGTGCCGCACCTTTTTTCTTGACTCCTTTGGCTATAACCTGCACCTTTCCTTTTTCATAGGTAAGAAGGGTTAATATTTTATCCGCCTCTTTGTATTCGGTTATCTTGCAAACAATGCCTTTTAGTTTTAAATACTCCATTATTTCAAAGCATATCACCTACATTAATCATTAACAAGTGATTTCTCCTTTATTGCCTTTTCCAAACCTGCCATATCTTCGGGAAGGGGAGAAGTTATTGTAATATATTCATTTGTGAAAGGATGAATAAACGATACCGAGCAAGAGTGCAAAGCCTGTCTGGATATATATCTGTCGTATTCGCACTGATAACCGTATAAGGTATCATGAATTATGGGAAAACCGCTTTCTTTACAATGCACCCGTATCTGGTGGGTTCTTCCGGTTTCTAAGCGAAAAGATAATATGCTTGCATTATACCCTTTATACAATACCTCATAATGGGTTACCGATTGCTTTCCTGTCGGACTGAAATGTCGCTCCATCGGTGTGTCGGGCACCCTTGCAATGGGCATATCTATAGTTGTTTCATCTAAAGGCGGAATCCCTATAACCATACCTATATACCTTTTATCAATATCTGTGATTGACATTTTATGATGCACGACGGAATTCTTTGCAAAAAGCACCACCCCTGTAGTATCTCTGTCCAGTCTGCTTACAGGATGAATGCCCATATTCGGATATATATGTTTTAATCCGTTTGCAACGGTATCCTCATCAATATCCATAATAGGATGGCACAGTACTCCGTACGGCTTATCCACCGCTATAAGATAATCGTCATCATAGAGTATATTGAGATTCATATCTGCGGGAAGTATTACGGATTTAGTGCTTTTATCGGGAACGGTTATTCCCACTGTCTGACCGGAAGAAAGAATGTAGTCGGTATGCTCGCTTTGTCCGTCAACAAATATGTTGTTAAATGTTTTGGCACGGCGTATACAATTACTTGATATTCCCATTTCTTTTCGCAAAAAAGAAGAAAGTCTTCTTCCGTGAGAGTAAGGCTGTACTTCCAACTCTATATATATGTCATGCTTATTTTTATTCATCGGTATAATTGTATTTTAATTAAAGAGGTATAGCAAGGTAAAGAAACTTACAAAGTCATACATGACAGTACGGGTCGTTTGGTTTTACTGCTGAGAATTTTGCATTTACCGGTATTCTTCAATAATCAGAGAGTACAATTCGTCCGGGGTATGGACAATCTTTGTAGCATTGGCCGTTTCAAGTTCCTCAACTGTGCCATATCCCCATAATACGCCGATACTGTCGATTCCCGCATTGTTTGCACCGATTATATCGTCTTTACGGTCGCCAATCATAACAACCGACAAAGTGCGTTCAGGGTCAAGTCTGTCCAAAGCAATATTAATAAGAGCATGTTTTCCGTTTTTTGTTAAACTACCGTCCATTTCATCACCGCTGACCAAAGCAAAATATCCGTCAAGATTGAAGTGCTTTAATATCTTCTTTGCATAAACGGTAACTTTGCTCGTAGCAACGGCAAGTATACACCCGTTATTCTTTAACTTTTCCAATGTTTCAGGGATTTTAGGGTAGACGGCATTTTCATAGAGACCTGTTGCCGTAAAATATTCCCGATATTTTGCTACGGCTTTTTCTGTATCGGTATCGGAAAATCCGTAACTGTTTTTGAAGGATTCCCGCAACGGAGGACCGATAAAATTTGTAAGGTTATCAAGCTCTTCATGAATACCGAAATACGAAAGTGCATATTGAAATGATTTAGTTATTCCAATCTTCGGATCTGTCAATGTGCCGTCAAGATCGAACAAGCATAAGGTATAGCGCATGATATGTAATCTCCAATCCGTTTTACTTAATAACGATACTCTTACCGCCTTTAAAGAGGCTTTTCTGAATTATAACATATCGGCTATAGATAGGGTAATTGAGATTAAAGTTTTCAAAAATTCCTGCATTATTAGCCAAATAGTGACGCATTTCAACAAAAGTGTTAATAATTTATGCTTATTTGGATAGCAACGTTACTGCTAAGAACCGCAGAAAACATTGCTAGCATAAGGATTACTTTTAGAATGCTTTAGTGTATTGAACCGGTCGCAATTTTCTATATCAGCGATAAAGATAAATACAAGGCATCGAGAATCATAAAAGATACTTTAGAAGCTAATCTTATTAAGGCGGTTGATGAAAGTACAGCTCCAAGATATATGAAATATATACCTTTTTGGGCTTAAATTAAGTTGCAGTAAGTTGCAATATGATACGGTAAGATACGATATGTTGTTAAAATGTCCTTTATAATTACAAAATAATGCTGAAAATCCCGAAAGGCAGGAGTTTTGTGGAAGAAAAAATATAAAAGTTAAGTTGCAGTAAGTTGCAATACATAGAAATCTAATATGATATAATCTAAACACCCGTGACCGGAGCAGTGTACAATCACACATTATATTGCTATAATTTAATGTGTTGTTGTCATAGTGAGGTGATTAGTATGGGCAAAAAGGAAAAGATTGATAAACTGCTGAATACATTGGAAAACGGAATAATTACCGCATCCCAAGTCTCGGAAGCAGGACTGCATCGTAGTGTATTGCAGAATCTTGTAGAGAGCGGAGAAATATACCGATACGGACGTGGTATTTATGTAAAAAGCAATGCATGGGAAGATGATTTATATCTTCTGCAATGCAAATACGGACGCGGTATTTATTCGCATGATACAGCTTTGTATCTGCTTGGCTATTCGGACCGCACACCTGCAAAATATACTATGACTTTTCCAAAGGGGTATAACGCTCCGTCCTTGCATAAAGAGAACATAATAGTAAAGCGTGTTATACCTAAAAACTATCAATCGGGAATAATTGAGATTGAGTCTTTGTCAGGTAATCCGATTCGAGTATACGATTTGGAACGGACATTGTGCGACATTCTGCGTGGTAGTGGCAGCGATATTCAGATCGTAGGTGAAGCAATGAAAAGATATGCCACATCTAAAGACAGGAATATACATAAACTGATGCAATATGCTAAACAGCTTCGCGTGAAGCCGAAGGTTCTTCGTTATATGGAGGTTTTGTTGTGATTACAAAAAATCCTGTGAAACTAAAAACCTTTATTGCCTGAAGGCCGATATATTGATAACATGCCGGGTAAATGATAGAATACACTTTGCAAAAGATGAGGGAGTAAGATTGAAAAAAACAGACACCTATTACATACATGAACCGGGAAGAGTATTTAAAGCGATAGTCAGAGGTATTGTTCGCGCCGGATTCCGGGCGGTATTGAATCTTCGTTCAGAGAAATCCGATGATATTGATTCACTTGAAGGAGCTACCATACTTATTGGTAACCATTTATCCGCAATAGACCCTTTTGTAATGGGTGCGTATGTAACAAAAAGATGGGTGCATTATCTTACTTCGCAATCATATTTCGAATATCCCGCATTGAAAAAGATACTTACATATCTGGGAGCCATACCCAAGCGTCAGGGCATGAGCGATATAAGGGCTATGAAAGTAGCTTTGAATGTGCTTAAAGACAACAAGGTGATAGGATTGTTTCCCGAAGGAGCAAGGACAATTGACGGTTCCATGCTTCCGTTTAATAACAGTGCCGCTAAACTGATTAAGAAAACCGGTTCCAATGTGGTGGTTTCATATCTTTGCGGAGCTTCCATTTCGTTGCCGAGATGGTACAGGGGATGTTCGGGAGGTTTCAGAAGAGGCGGAATAGAACATAAGGCATATGTGCTGCTGACAAAAGAACAGGTGAGCACCATGTCGGTAGAACAGATTGATTTAAGAATAAGAGAAGCTCTTTATTACAATGAATATGATTGGCAGCGGGAAAAAAAGGTGGAATTTAAAAGCCGTTCCATGGCCGAAGGAATGCATGCCATATTACATAAATGCCCTAAATGTCTTACCGATTATTCCATGAAGAGTAAAGGTATGTTTTTGTACTGCGATGAATGCGATAATACCGCGGTTGTTGATAAATACGGACTGTTGAATGCACAAACGGAAGATGACATATCATTTGGTGATATGCCCGAATGGAGAGCATGGCAAAACACGCACCTGGAAAAGGAAGTAGCTTCCGATGATTTTGTAATGGAATTTCCCGGTTTGCTTACCGTAAAGGACAGTTACGGAAAGGTACTTAAAGAGTATACGGACAGTTATCTTAAAATTACTAAGGTTGAAGTTATCTACACATATCCCGAAGGAAAAACCGTGTTGTCGTTCCACAGCATTACCGATGCCGTGTGCGACTACAGTTTGCGGTTTGAGATAAATCAGGAACAGTTTTCCTATCAGTTTACTCCCTTATCAGGGCAGGCTGTTATTAAAATAACCGACGCTATAAAATGCATCAAAGGGATATTGCGATGATTGAAAATTTCGACATAGATAACAGACTTATCAAGCTGGCCGATATCGTACAGCAACAATGCGATGCACAGTTTAAGAGACTGGAGGATACCGCCGAAACAAATCAGGTTAAGGTAACGGCTGCTTTTCAGAGAAACAGGGTAAGTGATGCATATTTTGCCGAAACAACAGGTTACGGCTATTCCGACAGAGGCAGGGAACTTCTGGATGAAGTATATGCCGATATATTCCGTACCGAAGATGCCCTTGTACGGGAAAGCATTGCTTCGGGTACCGCCGCCATATCGCTTGCAATGGCGTCCAATGTTCGTCCGGGCGATGAAATAATTTTTGCCAACGGGTTGCCGTATGATACTTTAAGAAGTACAGTGGGTATAACCGAAGCCAGAGGAAGTCTTGCGGAATACGGTGTTACCCATAAGATAATTGATACGAAGGATAATAAAATTGATTATTCCGCCGTGGCTGCAAGCTTGAGCAAAAAGACAAAAATGGTATTTGTTCAACGATCCAGAGGTTACAGCATCAAACCTCCCGTAGATAAAGAGCAGTTTGAAACACTCAGCACAGTGGTTAAAGGATACAATAAAAATATTATTATGTTTGTTGATAACTGCTACGGAGAGTTTGTTAAGGAGCAGGAGCCTACCCAATGGGGAATGGACATGGCGGCAGGGTCGCTCATAAAAAATCCCGGAGGGGGATTGTGTAAAAGCGGGGGATATATAGTCGGTACAAAAGAGTGTATAGATAACGCATCTGCAAGGCTGTATGCTCCCGGTCTGTTAAAGGAAGTAGGAGCGACAAGCAATAAAAGGCTTATGTTTCAAGGTCTGTATATGGCTCCTTATACCGTTAAAGAGAGTCTGAAAGGTGCCGTCTTCACGGCATTGCTATTTGAAAAACTGGGATTTAAGAGTTATCCGAAATATGATGAGTTGAGGGAAGATATAATACAGCTGGTACTGTTTGACAAAAGCGAACAGCTTTTACAGTTCTGCCGGGGAGTACAGGCCGGTTCACCGATAGATTCGCATGTAACCCCCTGCCCGTGGGAAATGCCGGGATATGAAGACAAGGTTGTAATGGCGGCGGGAACATTCGTGCAGGGCGCTTCCATAGAGTTTTCCGCCGATGCACCTATGAGAGATCCCTATGTAGCATATATGCAGGGAGGTCTTACCTATACTCAGGTGAAACTGGGTGTACTTAAGGCATGTGATATTATGATTAAAAAGGGCATGATTGATATCCGATGAAGAAAGAACGGGAAAAAAAGCAATCAGGCAAGAACACGGGTGCGGTTATTAAGATATTGATAATCATAGCTTTTGTGCTGTTTGCAATATTGATAAGCCGTATGGCAATCCGCTATTACTCATCTATTGTTAAAAAAGATCTGGCTTACGAAGGAAGACTTACGGATCAGATAAATATCTCCGGACTGGTCTTATATGACTTCGATTCATATGATACTGTCTCCGATCATTCTTTAATAAAAATAGCCGAAGAAGGCAGCAGAGC
>Ga0209718_1000274_pt1 | contig 73486 bp, 56 predicted proteins | sample AD_JPNAS1_MetaG_FD_184420 | JGI IMG/M metagenome (GOLD analysis project Ga0209718, IMG submission 184420) | Active sludge microbial communities of municipal wastewater-treating anaerobic digesters from Japan - AD_JPNAS1_MetaG (SPAdes) (version 2) | ecosystem: Engineered > Bioreactor > Anaerobic...
CAGTATGATTGGAGCGCCTAAGGACTGGGTACTGACTGTTTCAGACGTCAATCTTTCAGCCGGTGCCGGCTTTTTGGTGATTGTTTGCGGCAATATGATGTTGATGCCGGGATTGCCCAAAGTTCCTGCGGCAGTCAACATGGACGTTGATGATGATGGTGAAATAACAGGATTGTTTTAATATTCTTCATGATTTCAAAAACGACGGGCATAGTTTTACGTACGGTAAAATATTCCGACAGAGCTTCCGTAGTTACTGTCTATACACGTGATTACGGAAGAATGGCATATATGGTCTATGGCATCTACGGGAAAAAATCTGCTGCTAAGGCTGCGTGCTTTTTACCTCTTTCTTTGATAGAGATCACGGCTGCACATCATCCGGGTAAAGATGTTCAACAGATGAAAGAAGCACGTATTGAAGAGAATCTGATCAACACCCATCACAATCCAATTAAAAATGCCATTGCCTTATTCATAGCCGAACTGTTGTACAAAACCCTCAAACACCCCGAGCCGGAAAGTGAGCTTTTTGATTTCCTGCGACAGTCAATTTTGATATTGAACGACAAAGAGGAAGGAATTGCCAATTTCCACCTGGTTTTTGCCATGCACCTCTGCCGGCATCTCGGTATTAAGCCCAATGGAGATTTTGCAAATCCCGTCTATTTTGATTTGTTGAATGGTACGTTTGTTCAATATCCGCCACAACACGAACACACCATGAATCCGGAAATTACAAAACTGTTTCTACAACTCAACCGACTTTCTTTCGAAGATATGGATCAACTTAAATTGAGTCGTGAAAGCAGAAATAATTTACTGAACAGCATCGTAGAGTATTACAAACTACACATGCCGGAATTCTACGGATTAAATTGCCTGACCGTACTGCAAGAGGTTTTTAACTAAAACTGATCGTTGTTCCTTCGTTAGTAACCTGGAGGTCCATCTCCTTATTCATCACCAACGAAAAATTCGGATGTTCGTGTCCAGCAGGGAAATGCGCACAAACGGGGAAATCGTAGTCAGCGACAGCATTAAGAATAATTTCTTTGACTGTCTTGTGCATCGAAGGGTCTTCGGGGCAATTGGTAAAATGCCCGACAATCAATCCGGAAATTTTCTCAAACACATTGCCCAGCCTCAAATTTTGCATCATCCTGTCGATGCGGTAAGCTTCTTCCCCTATATCTTCTATAAACAGAATATTATTTTGATAATCCGGTTCAAAAGGGGTATTTCTCAAGCCCATCAATACGGAAAGATTACCACCTACAAGCTTTCCACGCGCTTGTCCATATCTGTTTAATGTGTCCGGCTCAACATGATAATGAGGAAGCTGGCCATTTAGTATGTCTCTGAGAGTTAACAAAGAATCATCCTCAATATCAAACTCAGCCAATTGTTTGGCCATAACGCCATGTACGGAAGGGATATTCATGCGGGATAAGGCAGCATGCAAAATTGTAATGTCGCTAAAGCCAATGATGAGTTTCGGATATCTTAATAAAGGTGTGAAATCAATTTTATCAATGATTTGTGCCAGACCATACCCCCCTCTGGAACACAAAATAGCGGTGAGGCTATCGTCATTGATGGCATCCTGCAAATCTTGGATTCTCTGACTTTCCGTACCGGCATAACGTCCGTACACTGCACGGGCATACCGTCCCTCTGAGACTTTAAAACCCCATTGGGTCAGCACTTCCGAAGCCCAATCCAAATAATCCGTATGAACAGTGCCGGAAGGAGATATCAATTTGATTTTCTTTTTTTGTTGCTTCATATTTCTCAATCTTTATATAACACCCATTTCATCATTTCCTTCCAGGAGATTTTCTTCCCATACATTAAAATGCCGGTTCGGTAAATTTTACCTGCTATCCAGGTACTTCCGACAAAGGATAAAATCAAAATGCCGATTGACAGGGCGAGTTGCCAGAATGGGACCCCAAAAGGCAAGCGCACCATCATCACAATGGGGGATGTAAATGGAATCATGGAGCACCAGAAAGCGAGCGGTCCATCCGGATTTTGTGCGCTATAAATCGCAGCATAGATGGCAAAAATAATGGGTAAAGTCAAAGGCAAGGAAAACTGCTGGGTATCTGTTTCATTATCAACGGCGGATCCTACGGCTGCAAACAAAGAAGCATAAAGCAAATAGCCGCCTAAAAAGAATATGACAAACAAAACACCTGTCTGCACAAAGTCAAAATTAGTCAAAGCCATCAGTATTTCAGAAGTCACGGTGTCACCGGCATCAACAGTGCCGGACTGAACACCCACATTCATGCTCTGTTCATAGGCTTGTACGTCCACATCTCCTCCCATCAGGCTGGTACCTGCTGCAACAAGAACAAGTGACAAAACCACCCACAAAGCAAACTGTGTCAAGCCCACCATGGCAATGCCGATTATCTTCCCCATCATCAACTGAAAGGGTTTTACGGACGAAATGATAACTTCGACGATGCGACTGGTTTTTTCCTGCACAACACCCGACATCACTTGTGCGCCATACACGACAATAAACATGTAAATGATGAATGCCGAGATCATGCCGATGATCAACGCCAACTCCGCCGACCCCATCTTCTCCTCGCCATCTTTGCCCCACCGCACTGTTTTGACATCAATGTCAACCTTTGTGTTCTCGACAAGCTCTTTAAAATCAGGTATGTTTAGTTCAGCTATCTTTTGTTCTTCCACATAATCCTTCAATATTCCCACTAAATACGATTTCACCTCCATTCCAACCTGTTCTTCTGAAAATATTGTAGCAGACTTGGGATGAACCGACAAATCTTCAGGTATATAAAGCACCGCTGAATAACTGTCTTGTATTTTCGTTTCCTTAAAAAATTCAATGTCTTGATTGAGAAATATAAACTGATATTCTTCATTATCTTCAAAAGCCTTTGTGTATAAACCCGTTCTATCTATTACAATGATCTTCTTGACTGCATCGTCTTTTATCTGCGCCAGCAAAAGCGGCACTAAAACCAGTGCTGCAATAAGAATAGGCGTCAGAAATGTCAGGATGATGAAAGACGGTTTCATCACCCGGGTCTTGTATTCTCTCTTAATTATCAAAGCGGTCTTACTCATGACTGTTGGGTTTTTGAGGTTACAGTTTGGATGAAAACATCGTTCATGGTCGGTAAAATTTCCTCGAAGGCAAATACCTCCGACTGCGCCATAATATTGCTGAGCAGCAAATTATTTGTCTCTTCCGGATTCGCTTTTAATACATACTCAAAACCATGATGATTTTCTTTTCTTTCAATCACACTGAAAGGCTCTTCATTCAGTTTATTTTTCGCAATGACACGATAGGTGCCGGTTGCATGGGAAGCTCTGATAGAGCCAACACTCCCTTGCAACACAATTTTTGCCTTATCTATCAATGATATATGATCGCACAATTCTTCTACTGATGCCATATTATGGGTAGAAAAGATGATGGTTGCTCCCTTGTCTCTTAAACCGAGAATCTCCCTTTTAAGCAAATCTACATTGACTGGATCAAAGCCGCTGAAAGGCTCATCAAATATCAACAATTTGGGTTGGTGCAGGATGGTAGTGATAAATTGCACCTTTTGCGCCATTCCTTTGGACAACTCCTCCACTTTTTTATTCCACCAGGATTGAATTTCAAACTTTTCAAACCAATATTTCAACGCTTTCAACGCATCATGCCTGGTCATCCCTTTGAGTTGAGCCAAAAACAAAGCCTGTTCGCCCACTTTCATTTTTTTGTACAAGCCTCGTTCCTCCGGCAAGTAACCGATGTGGCGGACATCATCTGAGCTGAGTTTCTTTCCATTCAGCAATACTTCTCCGCTATCCGGTGCAGTGATACAGTTGATGATGCGGATTAATGTCGTTTTGCCGGCGCCATTTGGTCCCAATAAACCATAAATCGAATTTTCCGGAATATCCACGCTGACTTTGTCCAATGCCAGGTGGTTGGAGAATTGTTTGGTTACGTGGTGAATTTGTAGGAGGGGGGTGCGGGATGCGAGTTCCGAGTTCCGAGTTCCGGGGTGCGGGGTCGCGGGGTGCGAGGTGTGAGGTAAGGGTTCCGTGGTACGGGTTCCGGGTTCCGGTGTCTGAGGTAGTTGGTTATTTTCTGTCATTCCAGTTTTTGCTGACATATTGTATATATTTATTAATTTTTGCTCCTAATTTATTGTATTCTTGTTCGAGTAAACCCAAGGCAACCATCATTTATTCTTCAATTTCTTAACAGGGCAATGTTAGTGTCTTCAATAATGTACACCCTGAGAATGCTAACTATTGCCTATTTCTGACAATAATGTTTGATGTTTGCAATTATGCAACGCCCTGAAAGGGCAGAATTCATCAGCCCAGAGCAACGCTCTGGGGTTAATGTCGGTCCCAGTATGCCGGGCGCCCTGAAAGGGCAGCATATTTATCCCCACAAATAATCCTCATTATACTCAATACCATGAAGCTTTAAAAGCTCTACATATTCCTCCTTAAAAGACACCTTTTTATGATGGTCTTTTTGATTCTCAATATATTGAACCACAACATTAATATTTGTCGGACTAACAGAAAATGCAGCATATCCTCCTTGCCAAACAAAATCTGAAAATTCTTGTCCTTTCGTTTTAATCCATCGACTGCTATTACGTTTAATCTCTTCTAAAAATTTTGATAATGCAATGTTTTTTGACATCACTACCAAAATATGTACATGATCTTGGGTTCCATTAATTTTAATCAATTGTGAGCCTGTCGATTTAATGATACCAGCGATATAGGCATATAATTCTTTTTCTATCGTAGGTAGAATGAAAGACTTATTGTATTTAGTGTGGAATACAACATGAACATATATTTTTGATAATGATTGTGACATTATGTTTTAAAATCTATCTTTTTATGCTGCCCTTTCAGGGCGCGTATTTTTCCTTCATTCAATTACCCCAAGGCGATGCCATTGGGCTGATGTATGCTGCCCTTTCAGGGCGAATTTATCCTTTATCCTATTTGCCACTTATTTTTCGGCTCACCGGACAAGGTCGTTTTCGCGTCATCCAATTTACATCCGCGTAAATCTGCGAACTTTAATCTGCGTTAATCTGCAAGAAATCGACCCCGGAACTCGGAACCCGGACCTCGCACCCCGCAAACTCGTCTACATCCTCCCCTCATCACAATAGCTGTAATATGAGCCGCCTGTAACAATGATATGGTCCAGGAAACGGATACCAACTGCCTCACAGCCTGCTTTGACACGTCTGGTTACCCTGTCGTCTTCACCACTTGGATGTTTTTGACCGGAAGGGTGATTGTGCGCTACAGCTATGCAAGCTGATTTTGCATCGAGCGCCGACCTCAAAATCATGGGAACATCCACTATGGTTTGATTGCTGCCGCCTTGTGTCAGCTTTCTGACCTCTATCACCTTATTCGCCCCATCCAACAAAGCAACCCAAAATTCCTCATGATGCAAATCTAACATATAAGGTTCAAACAAATTGAACAGATCAACACTGGCGGTTATCTTTTTACGTTTGATAACATCGGATGCCTTGCGTCTTTTGCCAATTTCCAAAGCTGCCATGATGGTGATGGCTTTGGCTTGACCGATGCCCTTGAAGTTTTTGCACAAATCGGAAATCGAGAGTTTCGCCAACTCATTGATATTGTTGTGACAGGAAGCCATGATTCTTCGGGCCAATTCCACAGCCGACTCATTTTTACTTCCTGAAGCTATCAATATAGCCAACAGCTCCGCATCTGACAATGCCGCCGCACCTTTTTTCAGCATTTTTTCACGAGGCCTGTCCTCTTCTGACCATTCACGTATGGTCAGGTTTTTTACTTCTTCCGCTATCATAAACAACAAATAAAAATTTCATCTTTCCTTTTATGGGCGTAAAATTAAAAAAAAATGGCAGATGTAGGCACGCAAAAGGTAAAAAACCACATAATAAAAGACCGATATACGATCTGCATATCGGTCTTTACTACTTTTATCGAATCACCTGAAATTTATTTCTTCGCTTTTAGTGCTTCTTTTGCTTCTTTCCTCTTATAAAATTCGTAAGCTATTGGAGAAGAAAGGAAAATGGATGAATAAGTTCCCATTACAATACCGAACATCATCGCGAAAACAAAGCCCCGGATGGTTTCACCTCCAAACACAAATATGATGAACAGTACTACGACGGTACTCATAAAAGTACTGAAGTTACGGCTCAACGTCACATTGATAGAATCATTAATAACTGTTTTTTTATCGCGTTTCGGGTAAAGCCTTGTATTTTCACGGATACGGTCGAATATAACCACCGTACTGTTTACTGAATACCCGACTACCGTTAGAACAGCAGCAATAAATGACTGGTCAATCTCCAAAGAAAATGGTAAAACCCCATGGAACAACGAGAAAATTCCCAAAGTCAGCAGGGCGTCATGGGTCAATCCCACAGTAGCACCTACAGAATAATTAACATAACGGAAGCGTAACAGGATATACAAACCGATAGCAATAATGGCGAAGAGAACTGCCCACACAGCTGCACGTTTGATATCGTCTGCAATCGTGGGACCTACTCTTTCCGAACTTAAAATATAAGATTCGGAAAATTCTTCCAGTGAAACATCATCACCCAACAATGGTTGTAAATTCTCATACAGACGCAATTCAATTTCATTATTGACCTCGTCCGCCGTTTCATCAATCTTATATTTTGTAGAGATCCTTACTTGATTATCCGACCCGATGGTAATCACCTGAACCTGCTCTCCATCAAACGCATCTGATAACATATCGCGGACATCCTGGGTTTTTACAGACTCCCTAAAGCTTACTACATAATTTCTACCCCCACTAAAATCAATACCCAGGCTAAATCCCCTGGTTGCAAAAGAAACAACAGAGATGAGGATCAATATACCTGAAAAGATGTAAGCATATTTTCTTTTCCCAACAAAATCAATGTTAGTATTCTGGAACCAACTAGCAGTTATTTTTGTCGTAAAAGGCAATTCTTTAGCATTCTTGCTATTGACATATGCATCCAACATCAGGCGGGTTAAGAATACTGCCGAGATAAATGAAGTGATGATACCGATGATCAAAGTATTGGCAAAACCCCTGATAGGTCCGGTACCAAACACGGACAACACAATACCGGTGATCAAGGTTGTCAGGTTAGCATCTATAATAGCTGAAATGGCTCCTTTGAATCCATCGTTAATGGCCCGCTTCATCGATTTTCCGGCAGACATCTCTTCCCTGGCTCGTTCATAGATCAATACGTTCGCATCAACTGCCATACCCATGGTCAGCACAATACCCGCAATACCGGGCAAGGTCAACACCGCAGAGAAGGAAGCTAATATTCCCAAAAGGAAGAAAATATTGGCAATCAGTGCTAAGTCTGCAATCAAACCGGGAATAAGGCCGTAATAGAAAATCATGTACAGCATCACTATGAAAAACGCAATCACAAAAGAAATCAAGCCCCGGTTAATCGCTTCCTGACCCAAAGAAGGACCTACTACATCTTCGTGTACAATACGGGCAGGGGCAAGCATCTTACCCGACTTCAGCACGTTGGCAAGGTCTTTTGCCTCTTCAACCGTAAAGTTACCGGTGATCTGAGACTGTCCGCCTGTAATTTCCGTATTCACAGTAGGGTATGAATATACGTAACCATCCAACACAATGGCAATGGATTTTCCAATGTTTTCTTTAGTCATCCTCGCCCATACCTTAGCTCCTTCGTTATTCATGCTCATAGACACATTGGCATAAGCAGACATTTCGCTAAAATCAGCACGGGCATCGGTAACTACTTCACCGCCCAAAGGAGCACGATTGTCACGATTGGTTTTGATGGCAATCAACTGATAGATGCTTTCGCGCTCATCGATGGCTTTTACTGTCCAGAACAAACCTAAGTTAGGAGGCAACAATTCCTTCACATATCTTTCTGTAAAGTAACTGTTGATGGTGGAAGTGTCTTTGTAGTGTGCATAACCTACAACCGGACCCCTTCCAAACTGGCCGGTTTCTATGCCGGGGACTTGCAACACGGCAAACAGAGGATGTTCCTTTTTTAATTGTTCCTCATCTATTGCGGCTTCCACAGATTTTTCCGTATCTTGCTTCAATGCAGCGAGCAGACTGTCTTGTTCACTCATGGGAGCAGCTTGTTCTACCGCCTCTTCTGCTTCAACAGTGGCTACAACTTCTTGCTCCGGACTTTCTTCCAGACGTTTGCTTGCCAACACCCTATCCACCTCTATCAAATTTGTTGCGATTTCAGCAAGATCATAAGTTTCCCAGAACTCAAGATTAGCCGAACCTTGCAACAGTTTACGCACACGTTCCGGTTCTTTTACACCCGGTAGCTCGACCAAGATACGTCCTACATTATTTCTGTCACGTTGAATATTTGGCTGCACAACACCGAATCGGTCGATACGGGAGCGCAATACATTAAATGAGTTGTTGATGGCATCGTCAATTTCGCTTCTCAAAACGGCAACCACCTCATCATTGGTAGATTTTAAGGAGATTTTATCTTTCAAATCCATGGTGCTGAAGATAGAAGCCAGCTGTCCCTGAGGATTAATTTCTTTGAAAGCTGTTACGAAAAGATCTAAATAATCAATCTGGCTACTTGTCTTTTGTCGCTCTGATGCCATTTGCAAGGCTTGAACAAAATCAGGACTGTTGTTATGGCCTGATAAAGCTTTCAGAATATCGACAACTGCTACTTCCAAAGTTACGTTCATCCCTCCCTTCAGGTCAAGACCCAAATTGATTTCTTTTTCCCGACATTCTTTCAAAGTATAACCCAAATATACTTTTTCAGCGGAAATGGAATCAAGATATTGATATTCTTTCATGATATCTCCACCCGCATATTCTTTGGCTCTTTTACCATAGATACCTGTTACGATGGAAAATGAAAGATAAAACATACTGACCAAAGCCAGCACAATCAGTAAAAATCTAACGAGACCTTTATTTTGCATGGAATTTCTTGTATTTTAATTAAAACTATATATTTTTTCGAGCCGCAAATATAATATATTTTTTTGATTCCTACATTGATTGTAGTGATAATAAGTTGTTTTGACTGAAAGTACAGGTCTGTTTGTCCTTTTGGAAAATCCAGGTGTTTTGATAAATTTTAACGCAAAATTCATACACACAGATTTATTAAAGTAACGGATACAAGCATTTTTTATGAACAATCAACAACTTATAAGAGCCGAATTAAATAAATAATGATTATTTTTGTGGTCGAATTAATTAATCAATCAATTAAAAAATAAATATATGGTAAGTTACAAAGAACTTGGTTTAGTTAACAGCAGAGAATTATTCAAAAAAGCCTTCGAAGGTAAATATGCCATTCCTGCTTTTAACTTCAACAACATGGAACAGTTACAGGCAATTGTTGCAGCCTGTGTAGAAACCAGATCGCCGGTTATTTTACAAGTATCGAGCGGTGCCCGTAAGTATGCCAACCAAACCTTGTTACGCTACATGGCACAAGGAGCAGTTGAATATGCCAAAGAATTGGGATATGCCATCCCTATCGTGTTGCACCTAGACCACGGTAACAGCTTTGAACTTTGCAAAGACTGTATTGACATGGGATTTTCTTCAGTTATGATTGACGGTTCACATCTTCCTTATGAAGAAAATGTTGCCTTGACTAAAAAGGTGGTTGAATATGCACATAAACATGATGTGACAGTAGAAGGCGAATTGGGTATTTTGGCAGGTGTTGAAGACGATGTAGTTGCTGAACACCACACCTATACTCGTCCGGAAGAAGTAGTTGACTTTGTTACCCGGACCGGGGTTGATTCTTTGGCCATCTCCATCGGAACTTCACACGGAGCCAACAAATTCACTCCTGAGCAATGTACCCGCGACGAAAATGGCGTACTTGTTCCGCCTCCACTGCGTTTCGACATCCTGGAAGAAATCGAAAAACGAATTCCGGGATTCCCCATCGTTTTACACGGTTCTTCTTCAGTTCCGCAGGAATACGTTAAGACAATTAATAGATATGGTGGTAATTTGAAGGATTCCATCGGTATTCCGGAAGACCAATTACGCCACGCCGCTCAATCAGCTGTGTGTAAAATTAACATTGACTCTGATGGTAGATTAGCAATGACAGCCGCTGTACGCGAAGTGCTCGCCAACAATCCTGCTGAATTTGACCCGCGCAAGTACTTAGGTCCTGCCCGCGAAGAGTTGAAGAAACTGTACATGCACAAAACTAAACATGTGTTGGGTAGTGCAGGGAAAGCGTAAAAATAAACGAAAAGCGAAGAACGAAAAACTAAGAACTGATTATTGAAGTTAAGTAGTTGGTAGATAGTAGTTAGTAGTCAGGAAGTTAAAGAAGTTAGGGATGTTCGTTAATTAATAAGATTAAGCCAACTAAATCATTTTGAGATAGTTGGCTTTTTTGTTTTTGGATATTACCTCGTGTTTACAAATTTTGGCTCAAAACGGGGGTAGTCAACTACTGAAGATACGGCAAGAATATATATTGGCGGTGTCTCATAAGTGCCCAACTGCTGCGTTACTTTCGATATTCGGGCTCAGTCACATACTTCAGTATGCTCCTTCGCCCTCAATCTCAGTGCCTTGCATTTAGACACTTCTAAGACACCTTACAATTTTTGCTTGAACATTTACTTCTGAGACAGCCCCAACATATTTTTTAAATTTGAATTTAACGAATATCCCTACAAAAAAACGAAGCGAAAAAAAGTCAAGACTATGCCCGCTTCGCTTGAAAAATTAGCGCTCAAACAGCTAAATCGTCCAAACTTGCAACTTCGTTGCTCAAACAAGGACGATTTTAAACGCTGTTCTCACTTGTTTTTCGGCTCATCGGTCAAGGTCGATTTGTACCCTACAGCGTTTTAACCCCGCGACCACGGAACTCGCATCTCGGAACACGGAACCCGCGACCACGTACCCCTATATCATCGCGCTTGACAAAAACATTTCCAGCTCTTCCGGTTTCACATTGAGCGTTAATTCACCATTGATTGCGTAAGATATTTTGCCGGACTCTTCGGAAACAACAATTGCAATGGCATCTGTCTGTTCGGTGATTCCCAAGGCTGAACGGTGCCTCAAGCCAAGGCGTTTGGGTATACTTTGATTTTTGGAGACAGGTATGATGCAAGAGACAGCAACTATCCTGTTATCACGGATGATCATTGCACCATCATGAAGCGGACTGTTCTTGAAGAATATATTTTCTATCAGGCGTGAGTTAATGGTTGCATTGATAAGCTCTCCTGATTGTATTTGCGTCTCCAAGCTACTCTTACGGGCAAGAATGATAAGTGCACCGGTGGACATTTTGGACATATTGCGACAAGCCAACACAATCTGCACAATATTATAGTCTGTTTTTTCATTGTCACTCTTCCCGTTTCCAAAAACTTTCTTCAGAAATTTATGAAAAGCCCATTGCCTTCTGGACCCCAGACGCGCAAAAAATTTGCGTATTTCTTCCTGAAAGAGCACAATCAAGGCAAAGGCACCTACACTAACCACCCTGTCAAAGATTCCGCCCATCAATTCCATCTTAAATACCTTGGACACAAGATACCAGATGATCAAAAAGCTGATGATACCCAGAAAGACGCTCAGTGCTCCGGATTTTTTCAGTAGTATAAAAAGTTGATACAGCAGAATCGCTACAAGAACTATGTCGATTATATCTTTAATTCCCATTTGAAAGTCCATGACATTTTACTTTATTTGTAGTTCGCGGTCCCTGCTGTTTTGTAAGCCTGAAATATCCTGATCGCCTCCATGGCCTCTTTTACGTCATGCACGCGCAGGATGGAAGCCCCTCCCATCAATGCCAGCATGTTCAAAGCCGTTGTGCCGTTTAATGCCTGTTCCGGAACAACATCCAACAGCTTATAAATCATTGACTTTCTGGATATGCCTACCAACATGGGCGCATCGATCATCTTGAAATAATCGAGCTTTCTCATCAATTCGTAGTTTTGTTCCAAAGTTTTAGAAAACCCAAATCCCGGATCAATCACTACATCATGCACTCCCAGCAAGCGCAACTGTGCTATCTTTTTAGACAGATATTGCATAATTTCTGCAACCATGTCCTGATAATCAGTATATTCCTGCATGTCTTTGGGCGTTCCCCTCATGTGCATCAATACATAAGCCACCTTCAAGGATGCAACGGTTTCAAACATTTGCAGGTCAATATTCCCTCCACTGATGTCGTTAATCATCGCTACCCCATACCGCTGAACTGCCATTCTGGCTACTGGCGAACGGTAAGTATCTATAGAAATTACGGCTTCGGGGAATTTTTTACAAACAACTTCCAGGGTTTCGGATATAAGCCTCATTTCATCATCCATCGACACCTGGTCAGATCCCGGACGTGTCGAACAACCTCCTATATCTATGATAGTTGCTCCTTCAGATAAAAAATTTTCTATCCTTTGCAATAAAACCAGGTCCGATTTAAACCTGCTGAGCGAAAAAAAAGAGTCGGGCGTCACATTGACAATTCCCATCACGATGGGGGTACGCAAATCGTACAATTTACCTTTTAAGTTTAGAAATAAGTTCGAATCTTCCATAGAAAAACAATTAATTTTAAAATACCCGTTATGTAGTTGTTGTTGACAATCGAAATAGCTTCATCGCCATAATTCAAAATGATGTTTTCAGCCATGTCAATTTCGTTACAAGTCGGATATTTTGAACAAATCTCTGCAAATTTAAGAAAATATTATACGAAATACGCTTTATAACCGTTTATTTAGACATAAATTTAAACACTTCACCTCTATGTTACGCAACTTATTCGGTATTTCCATCTTATTCATGGTAGTTACATTTTCTTCATGTAACAGCAGAAGCATCACCAGCTCAACTACAGGATGGCCCTACGACTATAAAGAAAAAAATGCTTTCCGCTCCGCCGGAAGTTTTTCTTCCCAGACTCCTCCGGGGATGGTAGAAATTCCGGGTTGGAGTTTTACCGTGGATGATGCGGATGAATATGAAACCGTTAATCGCAGAATTCGTCCAAACGAACTTAATACACGTAGAACGCTCACCGTCAACAGCTTTTACATGGATCAATTTGAAGTCAGAAACATTGACTGGCGTGAATATCAAAACTGGCTTACTTCCGTGTATGCACAGGTAGCTCCCGAAAAAATAGAAGCCGCCAGGCCGGATATCAATGCCTGGACGAAAGGACTGGGCGACAATGAACCATTTCTGATGAATTATTTTACCCATCCCTCGTTCAATGAGTATCCCATCGTTTGTGTCAGCTGGGAACAAGCAACCGCTTATTGTGCGTGGAGAAGCGATCGCGCCAACGAAATACGTCTGATACGGGCAGGTGCTATACAGGCACCCGACTTCGATGCCATCGCCCGGATGACAAGCCTGGAAGCGGTAGAAGAAGCAGTGTTTACTTCTAAAAAGTTCTTTACCGGTCAACAAGACAATTTAGCTAAAACTTACGCCGGTATGTTTCCTGATTTTCGTTTACCTTCAGAAGATGAGTGGGAGTTTGCAGCCTACGCACGTAAAAGCACCGATGCGGAAGGTAAAATCAGAGCCTATCCCTGGGCAGCAAAATATCAGGGTAAACTCAATCAGCAACAACAGCAGCAACAAAAAGCCCATTATAACAAAACGGGCGCTGACATCCATTCGAATGTCTTTTCGCGCACGGTTCCTGTCGGCTCTTTTGCTCCCAACGATTTCGGCTTATACAATATGGCGGGAAACGTAAACGAGTGGGTTTTTGACCAATACATAACCCGGGGTAACCTAAACAGAATTGACAGCGTGGACGTATTGGATACTTTTCTTCCGGAATATCATAAATCTGCCGACAGCCGCGTGTATAAAGGTGGCTCCTGGAAAGATCCGATCTATTGGTTACATCCTGCTTCCCGCAGATATCTTGACAGACATCAATCAGCCAATGATGTGGGTTTCAGATGCGCCATGAGCATGATTCCTACCGGAGCAAAAAGATAAACAAGATTAACACGCAATCTAATTCACATCAATTATCAATATTATTTACCTTTTTGTGAGATTATTCAATAAAATCGTGTAAATTTGTCACCGATTTTTAAACATTTATAATAATATTGATAATATGGACCTTGTATCTGCTCGTTTAGCCGCGCTTTCTCCATCGGAGACACTTGCGATGTCTCAAAAAAGTAATGAATTGAAAGCCCGGGGTATTGACGTGATCAACCTCAGTGTGGGAGAAACTGACTTCAACACGCCCGACCACGTTAAAGATGCTGCAAAAAAAGCCATCGACGAAAATTATTCTTTTTACTCTCCCGTTCCGGGATATCTTTCCTTGCGGGAAGCCATTTGTAATAAACTAAAGAAAGAAAACAACCTGGAGTACAAACCTGACCAAATCGTCTGCTCCAACGGAGCCAAACAGTCAGTTTGCAACGTTTTGTTAGCCTTGGTTAATAAGGGTGATGAAGTGATCATCCCTGCTCCCTATTGGGTGAGTTATCCTGAAATGGTTACCATTGCGGATGGTAAATCGGTAATTGTTTCGGCAGGTATTGAGCAGGATTTCAAAATAACACCGGCGCAACTTGAAGCCGCCATCACTCCCCAAACAAAAGTCTTTATTTTATGCTCGCCCTCCAACCCTACCGGCAGCGTATATTCCAGGGATGAGCTCAAAGCGTTGGCTGATGTGCTGGCAAAATATCCGAATGTCTATGTTTTGTCGGATGAAATTTATGAGCATATCAACTATGTAGGTTCACATGAAAGCATTGCTCAATTTGAAAATATCAGAGACAGGGTTATCGTTGTCAACGGTGTATCAAAATGCTATGCTATGACCGGCTGGAGAATTGGTTGGATAGCAGCGCCGAAATGGATAGCGGCAGCTTGCAATAAACTGCAAGGGCAATACACCTCAGGTCCCTGTTCCGTAGCACAAAAAGCAGCCGAAGCAGCCTATATCGACGATGCAGGTTTTGTGGCAAAAGTCCGCGAAGCCTTTACCCGCCGCAAAAAACTGGTTATGGAGTTGGCAACGCAAATTCCGGATTTTAAAGTCAGCGAACCAAAAGGTGCATTTTATATCTTCCCCGATGCCGCAGCCTATATCGGTAAGTCTTATGGCGACAGAAAAATTGAAAATTCCGGTGATCTGGCTATGTATTTACTGGAAGTTGGTCATGTTGCCTGTGTTGGCGGAGGAGCTTTCGGCGCTCCTACCTGTATCCGCATATCGTACGCTACTTCCGAAGAAAACTTAAAGAAGGCATTTGCACGGATCAAAGATGCTCTGGGGAAATTGAAATAGTAGATATGTTTCTAAAAAGGATGTTAGGCAAAATTAAAACACTAATCATTAATTATATCATTATGAAAAAACCAATACTACTTAGCTTTATTATCTTTTTAAGTTCTTGTTCTCCTTATTATTATCAGGTTCAACAAATAACACCTACTGAAGATATAAACAAAGAAAAAGATTTCCTAATCTACGAAAACACAGACTGTAAAATAATTTATGATTTTTGGTCTGTTGGTGGTAATATCACTTTTACCTTTATAAATAAAACAGAAGAAAACATTTATCTTAATTTGTCTGAAAGCTTCTTAATTATTAACGGCTATGCTCATGATTACTATAAGAATCGAGAATATAGCTATTCTGAATCAAGTGGACAATTAATTTCTTCTTCTTATATGTCTTCTAATACAAGATTATATGGTAGCGTATACTCATCAGGAGTTTCATCGAACTTTAGTAACTCAAAGACAAGTACTTATTCAACTCCTCTAGGTATAGGATATAACACATCAACATCAGGCTCAAGTTTTGGCAACGCACTTACAACTCTTCAAAGCAACATAAACACAGGCAGTTCTGCAACATCAAGGACAAAGAATTTTTCTAGAGGTTCTACGATTACACTTCAAGAAGAAGCTATAATATGTATTCCTGCAAAATCAAGAAAAACAATAGCTAGACAATCTTTAAATGCAAACTTATATAGAAGCTGTGATATATTATTATATCCTAAAAGAAAAGTCTTAAACAATAAATTATCTTTCACAAAAAATGATTCTCCAACAAATTTTACAAATATTATTTCATATACTATTGGAAGAAATTCAGATTTAATGTCTGTTAAGAATAATTTCTATGTTTCCGAGATTCAAAACTTACATCAATCTGATATGTTAGAATATATATATCCTGAAGACCCTTGTAACAAAAAACCTATTCAATCGTCATCATCTTTAAATAGGATAAAAATTAGCATTTTTAAAGACTCAGCTTCAGATAAATTTTATATCAGATATCCACATGACCTTACTTCAAAACATTAAAAACAACTTTGTCACTAAAATATATTTCACCTTTCCCTGCAAAAGCATATTCCTTCGTAAGGGACGGGTGTGGGTGTGATATAAGGGTATTTCCAGACGACTCCCTTGAATAGCACACCACCTTTTAGGCAGAAGCTGCACTTTGGTTTCGATATTCGGAATATTGTAAGGTTTATATTGTAGGAATGTTGTATATTTGCTGCGGCAAATTATGCGGCTGTCTCAAAAGTAAATATTCAAACACAAAACCGTAAGGTGTCTTAGAAGCGTCCAAATGCAAGGCATTGAGATTGAGGGCGAAGGAGCATACTGAAGTATGTGACTGAGCCCGAATATCGAAAGTAACGCAGCATTTGGGCACTTATGAGACACCGCCATTAAATATTATCCAACTTTAAAACAAGTAAGTAATTGAAAGAAATTACTGTTGTCTTTTTGAATCTAAATCAATCATACGCCGTACCCACATTGCTCCTCCAGGAGACAAGGGTTCAAGGGATAGAGACCTGAACTAGAAAATCAACAATTATTGCTGTTAATAACTGAAAATACTTATTGTTTGTTTATTGTTTGTTTAACATTATTATGATGACAGAAGAGCACATAAAAGAAGCACTATCACGAAGATATGTAGAGTTGATAGCTGCATTTAATGGATTCAACACAAGTGTTCCAGAAAAAGATTATGGTGAAGATTTACATATTATTGAAGTAGCATATAACGAAACAAGAGAAAGATTTTTTAATTCAGGACGGATTTTAAAATTTCAATTAAAATCAACAACTGAAAATTCAATTTCTTTTGATAATGATTTTTTGAAATATGATTTAGAAGCAAAAAACTATAATGATTTAATTGAAAGAAGTCAAGATTGTCATCCTTTACTGCTTATTTTGTTTGTTCTTCCTATTGAAAAAAATGATTGGTTAAAAGTTTCAGATACAGAGTTAATTGCAAAAAAATGTGCTTATTGGTATTTCCCCGAAAAAACAGATATTGCGACAAATAATTTGGCAGCCAAGAGAATATCAATAAGTAAAAATAATCTTATATCAAATGACACATTAATTCACTTGTTTGAAAATTTTTCATAATGAAAGCGCAATTAATATATAAAAATATTACCGACTTCTTATTAAACAGAGACTGGGTAAAGCAGGAGAGTAAAGCAAAATATGATGTATTTGCTCCACCTTCTGAGTTAGGGTTTTCAAATGTTTATAAGCTGTACGTTTATAATAAATATGAGAAATCTGATTTTGAAAAAGAAATAATAAAGAACTTAAATATTATTTCCCAAATCTACGATGAAGATATTGATGAATTAGCATCAATTATTATAGAAGACAGACAGATACTGACATTACATATAGAAAACGAAAATATTAAAAATGGATATCCAAGCATCCCTTTTTTTAACATTTTAATAAATAAATCAAAAGAACTATTACAAGAAGTTGCAAATTTTTCTGTTATAGGACAACCACACTTTTTTGATAGTAGAGACGAAGCAGAGAGATACTTAAATTATTGTAATTTTCTCAAGAATGATGTCGGCAGTTTGATTACAAAAATACAACTACCAAATAAGGAAGAGATAAAAGAACAAACGCTTTTTGAAAACTCAATTATTGGAAGCGAAATTAATAATAACCTAATCAATATTACGGACTTTATCAATACTGAAATAATAGGTTATAATAATTTTGAACCAACAGATGATTTTTTAATTCAAAATAAAGATTTTATAAGCGTTAATATTTCTAACAAATTAAAAGATTTATACACAGGAATTGAATATTCAGATATTGAAATTTCTCTAAAAGGAACAGAAGCTACTCAAACAACAATAGCCAAAGAATTGAACAGAGAAAAAGTAAATAATTTAAGTACTTTCTCAAAAACAATTCGAGAAAAAATGAAAGAAATTTCAGAAAACGATGTTTGTGGAAAAATAGTTCAATTAAAATCAAAAGATGTTGATGGCGACCAGAATATGATAATTATTGAAGGTGAGATTAAAAAAGTAAAATCAAAAGTTTCAGTAAGATTAAATTCAGAACAAATAAAATTTGCTGCCGATGCTTTTAAAAACAATAGAACTGTTCTAATCAATGCAATTTTAGAAAAAGAGAAAACACAATATAATGTTGCAGAACTAAAAGATTTTAGAATATTAACAAAATAAAATGACAAGCAGCAAACGATATAGACTTATTAATCGGAACTATCCAATAATTTGTGTAAATCAGGGACTGCTTGTTTTTTTATAGACACTGTCTGTAAAAATCCCCGGTCATATACGCTTTTATGCCGGGGATTTTTATTGAATTATTATTTTAAAAGCATTCCATCTTAATAGGTCGCAATTTTTATCTGTTTGAAAAAATCATTCCCCTTGTCATCCACCAAAATAAAGGCAGGGAAATTTTCCACTTCTATCTTCCAGATTGCCTCCATACCCAATTCAGGATAATCGAGACATTCCACTTTTTTGATGTTTTGCTCGGCCAGAATAGCAGCCGGACCACCGATAGAACCTAAGTAGAAGCCACCATGCTTTTTGCAGGATTCCGTTACCTGGTCACTTCGGTTTCCTTTAGCAATCATAACCATGCTGCCACCATGTGATTGGAACAAGCCTACATAAGGGTCCATGCGCCCTGCGGTAGTCGGACCAAAAGAACCGGACGGCATGCCTTTCGGAGTTTTAGCCGGACCGGCATAATAAATCGGATGATCTTTTATGTATTGAGGCAGTTCTTTACCTGCGTCCAACAATTCCTTCAATTTGGCATGGGCAATATCGCGGCCCACGACTATGGTACCGTTGAGCGACAATCTTGTTGCTACCGGATATTTTGATAAGGTCGACAGGATCTCCGACATCGGACGATTCAAGTCAATTTGTACGGCATCACCTTCACCGCTCTGACGGTATGCTTCCGGGATGTATTTACCGGGATTATCTTCCAGCTTCTCTACCCAAACACCTTCTTTGTTGATTTTAGCTTTGATATTACGGTCGGCTGAACAGGATACTGCCATCCCCACAAATACGGAAGCACCGTGGCGAGACAGACGTACCACACGCACATCGTGTGCATAATACTTGCCACCAAACTGTGCACCCATTCCATATTTTTGCGTAGCTTTTAATATCCTTTCTTCCATTTCCACATCACGGAAGGCACGCCCCAATTCATTACCTGTGGTAGGCAAATTATCATAATATTTGGTGGAAGCCAACTTGACAGTCTTCATGCAAGCATCCGCAGAAGTGCCACCGATCACAAATGCCAGGTGGTAAGGCGGACAAGCAGCCGTGCCCAAAGTCTGCATCTTTTCAGTCAGGAATTTCTCCAAAGATTCGGGATTCAAAATGGCTTTAGTCTCCTGGAAGAGATAAGATTTATTGGCAGAACCACCCCCCTTGGCAATGAATAAAAACTCATATTCATTGCCTGTACTTGCGATCAAATCAATTTGGGCCGGCAAATTGGTTTTGGTATTTACCTCATCATACATATTCAAGGCAGCATTCTGCGAATATCGCAAATTCTCCTGCGTATAAGTTTGATAAATCCCTTTGGATAAAGCCTTTTCATCCGTTCCGTCGGTATAGACCAAATGACCTTTCCTGGCATAAACAGTAGCGGTTCCGGTATCCTGACAGAAGGGCAATACTCCTTTTGCAGCAATTTCTGCATTACGCAGCATGGTAACAGCCACATATTTATCATTTTCGCTGGCTTCCGGGTCATCTAAAATTTTCGCAACTTGTTGCTGATGTTCAGTGCGCAACAGGAAGTTGCAGTCCCGCATGGCGGTCTTTGCCAATAAAGTCAAGCCCTCCGACTCCACCTTCAGCACTTCCTTGCCTTCAAACTCAGTCGTGCTCACATAATCTTTGGTCAGCGAATAATACTCAGTTTTGTCTTTCCCCATTGCAAACGGATCTTGATACTTAAATTCCATGATGATATTTTGTTTTTAATTTGGGGCGAATTTACAAAAATATTTCGTGAAACGAATGACAAATTTCAACCTGGATTTTCTGTCACAATTGTTTTATCAATGTTTTTTATTTTCTTTGTGGGATGTTAGTGAATAATTCGACGTAAAACCAACAAAAAACAAATGACAATCATTATGAAACAAATCTACTTAATAGGCTTGATTTTTCTCCTTGGTTTTCCCCACATTCACGCTCAGCAGTCAGACGGCACGCTTACTATCATGACCTACAACCTGTACCGTGATTTTGAATCAAACACACAAAACAGTCGCATCCCCGAATTTGCCAAAGTTATCGCATCTTGCAATCCGGACGTTGTTTCTTTGCAGGAAGTCAGGGGTATCAGCAATTTATTTCAACTGAGTTTAGCTACCGGTCTAAAAGGCAGAAGATATAATATTTTGCCATTTTACGGCATAGGCATGTTGTGGAATTCCCGTTTAGGGAAACCCGTCATTACATCTTATGAACTCAAAGCTTTGAAAGATTCAAAGGATAAAGAAGCAAGGGCTTTTATGGTTGCGGAATTTAAGACATTCTATTTTATCTCCACCCACTTCAGTCTGGACGAACGGGACAGAGACAGGATGGTAGAAACCATTATATCTTTTGCACAATCCGTATCCAAACCCGTGTACTTAGCCGGGGACCTGAATGTCACACCTGAAGATTCCGCTATTTTGAAGTTCAAGGCCAACAACTTCATCTTGCTCAGCGACCCTACACAGTACACTTTCAGAAGCAACAATCCTGACAGACAACTTGATTTAATACTGGTTTGTCCCAACCAATCAGAAGCACCCACCATCATCGACAGGGGCACTACTGATTTTCCAAAAGATTACCTGGTAAAATTGTCGGATCATTTACCCTATTGGGTAAAAGTAAAAAATTGATCCATCAACCGACTCAGTTTTTTTGTTAAATTTTTTCGGGAATACTGTGCTATGGTTTTCTTGTCGACTTCTAAATTCAAGGTGCCCGCTTGATGAGCTTGGTAATGAGTGAGGATTCTCTTTTTCAGTAACTGCCCATCGTAAAAACCGAAGGTATCTCCCGTTCGGGTTTGCGCTATGATTTTAGCAGCATCGCCATCCGGGTATCCAATGGAAACAATGGGGCGTCCGGATTGCATGTATTCAAACAATTTGCCGGTCACTATGCATTTTGTGTCCGGATTTTCTATCAAACAAAGCAACAAAATCGTCGATTTTTGCTGAAATTGTATGGCTTCACTATGGGGCACGTAAGGAATTATCTCCACATTATCCTGAAGCGAATTCAATCGAATGCTTTCTAAAACGGAAGCATCCGCATTACCAACCAACCGGATTTTTAAATCTTGCTTGAATTCGGTGTATTCCTTAGATAATTCACGCAAAATTTTCCAGAGTATGTTGGGATTTTGCCCGGCCGTCAACAAGCCCGTATGTGTGATTACGAAATGAGGATCTGTATCGTCTGAAGTTTCTGTTTCTTGAAAATCCTCTTCATCAAATCCATTAGGAATTACCTCTATGCTCCGGTGTTTAAACGACTGATATTCTTGTTTCATACGATTTGAAACAACCAGGACCATATCAGCCTTTTCAATGATGGATTTTTCCATCCGGTGATGCAATGCATCGGCAATTTTACCGGTTTGCAAATCTTTGTAATAATAAACTGAAGTCCAGGGGTCCCTGAAATCAGCTATCCACGGCAAATTAGTGAAAATCTTTTTCAGGCTGCGACCTATCAGATGTACCGAATGGGGCGGACCGGTCGTAATGATCAAATCAACCGGATTGTTGCGCAAGTAGCGTTTTAAAAATTTTCGGGAACTGCATACCCAGCATATGCGCGGATCAGGTATGAATAAATTACCACGAAGCCAGCCTGACAAACGTTCCTTCCGTGATTTTCGGTGCGTGTCAGATACAAATCCGGTTTGAATGACCTTATTTTTTTTGCCTGTAAAGCGACGATAGAGTTTGTAAGGTTCAAAAATCGGGTGACGAATAACAGTTATATTTTCAGGTATATCCGTTTTGAAACTATCATCAATTACCGGATAATCAGCATTTTCAGGGGCAAAAATGATGGGTTCCCAGCCAAAGTCGCGAAAGTACTTCACAAATTTTACCCAACGCTGCACACCCGAACCACCCGATGGCACCCAATAATATGTGATAATCAGTACTTTTTTCATATTTAATAAACCATATGTACCGTTAGGCAAACCCCGGACCTCACGATCTCGGAACACGGAATTTATCACCCCAATACTTCCACTGCCCTTTTCAATCTCTTGATCGTTTCCTCTTTACCAATAATTCCAGTTATATCAAAAAGGTGCGGACCTTTAGAGTCGCCGACCAGACAGATGCGGAAAGCATTCATGACTGCCCCCATGCCATACTCTTTGGACGCTATCCACGCTTTTACAATCTCTTCTGTGTTTTCTGATGAGAAATCATTTATAGTCTCTAATACTGACACTAATTCCTGCATCTGCTCAGCTGATTGAGCCTTCCAGCGTTTTTTGATAGCAGCTTCAGCATATGCAGTTGGTGCTACAAAAAAGAAAGAAGCCTGCTCCCACAGTTCATGTACGAAATTCACCCTTTCTCGTACCATTTGCACCACTTTTTTTACCTTTTGCTTGTCTGCATTAATATTGTGTTCAACCAACACCGGATAAAATAAATCAGCGATTTCTTCCACAGACTTTAATTGGACATATTGATGATTGAACCATTTCCCTTTTTCATAATCGAATTTGGCTCCGCTTTTACTCACACGCTCCAAAGAAAACAAATCAATCAATTCATCCATGGTAAAAATCTCCTGCTCCGTACCCGGATTCCATCCCAACAAAGCCAGGAAATTCACCAAGGCTTCGGGAAAATAGCCGGCTTCTCTGTAGCCCGAAGATATGGTTCCTGTTTTTTCATCTTTCCAGTCCAGAGGGAAAACCGGGAAGCCCAATCTATCGCCATCGCGCTTGCTCAATTTGCCATTGCCATCGGGCTTTAGTAACAAAGGTAAATGTGCAAATTGCGGCATCTTATCCGACCATCCTAAATAGCGGTATAATAAAACATGCAAAGGCGAGGAGGGCAACCATTCCTCACCGCGAATGACATGTGAAATTTCCATGAGATAATCATCTACCACATTGGCCATGTGATAGGTGGGCAAACCATCTGCTGATTTATACAAAACCTTATCATCAAGAACCGAGGAATTGATCACCACTTTTCCTCGCACCAAATCATCGACCTCAATCTCCTGGTGCGGCTCAATTTTGATGCGCACAACGTACTGCATTCCGCTGTCAACGCGTTTTTGTACATCCTCTGCAGCAAGCGTGAGTGAATTATTCATCTGCATCCGCGTAGATGCATCATATTGAAAGTTGGAGATTTCGGTTCTTTTTGCTTCCAGTTCGTCAGGCGTATCAAAGGCTATATAGGCCAATCCTGCCTTCAACAGTTGATCTACATATTGTTTGTAAATGGCCTTTCGCTCACTTTGACGGTAGGGTGCATGCGGACCTGTTGAGTCAACCCCGATACCCTCGTCCACCTGAATTCCGAGCCATTGCAAAGCCTCCACAATATACTCCTCAGCCCCGGGCACAAAACGGGTTGAATCGGTATCTTCAATACGCAATAAAAAATCGCCACCGTGTTTCCTGGCAAACAAATAATTATACAATGCTGTCCTTACGCCGCCAATGTGTAGCGGTCCGGTCGGACTCGGCGCAAATCTTACTCTTACTTTTCCCATTCAATTAATTTTTAATAGCCACAAAAATAAGCAAAAGATTGGGAATAATTAAACGTGAGTGGGGTCGATGTGAGGGTATGAGTACGCAAAAACTCAACAATTGTCTTTAACTATAGCCATTTGTTTATGAATAACTTAAAAATTAGGGGAAATTTTCCTCTAATTTCCTCTAATTTCCCCTAATTTTCATTTTTTGCCCTTATGCTTGATAGGAATATATTTTTGGGATATTATTGAATATTTCGATAACGCTCCCTTACTTACTCCGCTAATTCCGCCTTCACCTTCATCATTTCATCATGTAGAAATTCTCCCAACTCATCAATCATGTCCGACATTCGCCGTGAACGATAAGTGCTTTTCATCAGTGGTTTTACAGATTTAACAATTGATGAAATTAATTTGTCCTGATCTATTTTTCCCTCCATATATTCAGAAAGGTAGTAATAGTTTTCTATGATAGGCAAATAATCAGGCAGGTCAACACGTTGTTTTTCTCTGAGCAAGAGATTGTAGCGCTTGCAGATTGAAATTACTTTATCGTATTTTTCGGCATTAATTAGTGCGAACAGGTAAGTTGTAAAGTACAAATGCCAACGATGCTCAAATATTTCTTTCCGGTAAGTTTGAAAATATTGAGAAGCAAAATGCACCGCTTTTTCAATTTGTTTATTAGCAATGAAAGTAAGTATGTAAAATGATGCAAAACCAATTTTATAATAATTATTATTTGTGTTTTTCAACTCAGGAATAGATTTACGCATTAACTTCAAAGCTTCACTATTTTTTTCCTGTTTCAACAATACTCCGCACAAATTTATGAGATAAAACAGGTAGTCACTGTTCTTGTTTTGTATAGAAAGGTAACCGTATTTTTCCGCTTCTTCCAATTCATTAAGTTTGGAATGCATCATGGTACGATTGGCGTAATAGTTTGACAGAATACGTTTTGAGTAGAATACAGGCGTTTTTAGAAAATTATCAAGATGCTGATATACAACAGCTTGCTTTTCAAACTCCCTATTGTTGTAATAATGAATGGTAAGCCTTACTACCGCCCGATATCGCGTATATCCGTCCAAAGTTTCATCAAAAAATATTTCCCAAAGAAAATTTTCGATATATCCTTTTTCTTCCGGATGGAACTCTATTTTTTTTACAATTCTTGCCGTAACATTATCAAGCTCAATATTCAGATTTTTCAGTTTGTAATATTGTTCATGATGAACTTCCAGAAAACCGGTCACCACCTTATTGTGTTTTGTACGGCTCCGTACCATCAAGTAATCACGGTAATATTGTAAGAGTTCGTAAAATCGGATGTAATTATAGTTCGTGGGGTGCATCTTATTCATGTTGCTTAAAATCACCGCTTCATCCGAAGGGACAATCACGTCAGTCAAGATCTTTTTCTCAGTCTCAATCAGCCAATCAAAAAAGTAATCAACATCAATTTTAAGTAAGGTTTCTGTTATCCATTTTTTCAGGTAGGAATATGTGCGTTTATCAATACTCTCATCAAACGGTTTCCACAATTTTCCACTTGATGTATTATTGAAGTAAATTTGTTCCAATATTTTTAGATTCAATGGTTTGGAAAAATTCTGTACAGCCATCAGATACTCTAATTCATGCGGAAAAAGTGTATTGGCAAAATCGGTGAATATTGAGAGTTTTGGGCGCATTTTAAGTAATTTTGGGGCTTTAAAGATACAAAAAAAGCGTGTCAGAAAAAATGACACGCTTTTACCAATATTAATTATTAACCTCCCAATTATTTCAACCCTTTTAAAAACTCAATTGTCTCTCTGTTAAATATTTCAGGTTTTTCAAACATCAGGAAATGTCCCGTTTTTGGGATCATTACCAGTTTGTTATTTGGAATTTTGGATGCTCCGTATTTGGCAATATCCACCGTAGGTCCCGGATTCAAATAACGATTCGGGATAAGGTTGTCCTTTTCTCCGAAAAATATCAGTGTCGGTACTTTGATATCTTGCAGATAGTCAATCACAGGCTCACCCACCATTCCGTAAACAGACTGTACCACTGCATAACAATAGGGGATAAATTCATCTGCAGAGCGCATTTGCATGCGTTCGGAAATCATAAAGTCAGCATCTTTGGGTAAGCGGTAAAAGTTACTTGCCAGGTTATTCTGGATGGCTTCAGGAGTAGTGAGTCGTACCCCGTCAACAGTCATCACATCGCGGAACCATTGTTTTTGTCCCTTCGTGAAACGCTCAAAACCGGCAGGTGCCGCTAATACAAGTCCTTTTACAATTTGAGGATATTGCAGATAAGTTGTCATGCCTATTTGTCCGCCCATAGAGTGACCGGCAATAACCACTTTATCCAATTTCAACTCTTTAACAAGTTCATTCACAATTCCTGCATAAAAAGTCATCATACCACTGTGAGGTTCCTTGCTTGATTTTCCATACCCCGGAAGGTCTATGGCTATTACACGGTTTGTTTTGCTTAATTCACCTATGTTTTTCTCCCAGGCACGAAGATAGCTACCCAAACCGTGAATAAGAATGATGGTATTATCACCTTTTCCTTCGTCAGTATATGCAATGGTAAATTCACTTTCAGGCAAATAAACTTTTTTTACCGGATATTTGTAGTCCAGCTCGTCAAAGGAGCTAATATCTTTAAGAGCAGAATAAGGCGTGCTGCACGCTCCAAAACCAATAGCCATAATGATTATGCTTAATAATTTAATTTTCATACTTTGTCTCTCCTTTCCCTATTTTAGAACATCAACCATTTGAAAACCAAAAATGCTGTCCATGGATTTACCGGCCGACCATCAATTCCGCCATTCACAGGACTTCCATAGGCAGCTTGCTTGCTGTCGTAAAAATTTCCCAGTAAAAGGTATGCTCCATGCAGTTCCAGGCTCATGTATGGTCCGAAATTATACTGAATATTTCCATTCACTTCTGCGCCGATGAATGCTCCTCCACCGGATGGTTGAACATTACTTATTCCGGCAGAAACTCCTGTTTTTGCATTTAATTTGTTGGGAATAAAGCCTTTTGATGCGCTTAAATTAGCATAAGTCAATCCATATCCCATATTGGAAATATCCATTACAGCCGGTGTAAAGCGGTTTACCACATTGCCGTGAGGCATCAGCAAATAAGAACCCGAGCTAATAAAAATTGCACCCGGTGCTCCCCATTGATTTCCTGTGATCACACCACTGTATTTCCCATCTTTCAATGCGTTGGCATCGCCGGATGTATAAAGCAGATCCAATGATACGTTGTCATTAGGAGTTTGTCCGTAACGATACGAAACACGTCCGTTCGCTGCAAAACCGAAAATATCTGTCGCTTTGGTATATTTATCAGTTAATACTTGCAATGTGTCTGCTTTACCCAGGTTCACGTTCACAAACCCGCTTACAGTCCACGGGTCGAGCCAGGTGTCAGCATTTCTACTGAAAAATGTTCCTATCCATGCCACGTCAGCACGATAAGGTGCTGCACCATAGTTGAAGCGGAATGTTCCGTTGTGGCTTGCCAGAAGGCTATTGAACCCTTGTCCGAGAATGGAAACACCGCCTGCACCATTTCCACGGTCACGCAGATAATATGCTGAACCTCCTACTTTCCAGGCACGACTCACATCTTTTTCACCGTTCAATTCCATCAATGTTACATCGTCAATCAGGTGAACGTAGTTTTCATACAATTTATAATAACCTGCCTTTATTCGTGAAAAATCCCAGTCTTTGCGAAATGAAACTCCAACACCGTCTGTTCCAAAGTACGCCAGCCGATAACCCGTCTGCGTCATTTTATCGAATAATGTAGTATAAGGATTGTAAGGAGTATCGAAAATCCGTTGTAAGCCCAGGTTGATATAATAACCTTTTGCGGGATTAAGCTCCACCTCCAGGTTTTGTGTTTGCAGGTTGACCTGGTCAGCCGAAAAACCTCCACCGAAGTTACCGCCCACACCGTAAGCCACATCACCCCACGTCCAGTCAAGTTCGAATGCCGCCCTCAATATTGCCTTACCGTTGAAAAGATTTGGTTTGTAAATGAAAAACGGGATAAGGCGTTGCTCCACATAAGCACTCATTCGCTCGTTGGACGTAGTAGTAGTGTTTCCTCCAAATAAACGTCCCACCGTCTGACCTTTCAGGAAGTCATTCTCAGGATAAATATTGGATGTAACCGCCTGATTAATAAAAAAACCAAGAAACTGAAATTCTTTATTTGCTTTTTCAGGTATTTCTTTTGTAAAATACTGATTGGTTGGCAATTGTGCCAAAATAGAAAAAGAAATAAGAACTGAAAAAAGAAGCAATGATATTTTCTTCATTTTATAATATTTTTCATTTAAAAAACACGAAATAATGATAACTTAGATAACTTATTTCGGACTATCTCAAAAGTAAATATTCAAGCAAAAAATAAGGTGTTTCAGAAGAGTCCAAATGCAAGGCGCTGAGATTGAGGGTGAAGGAGCATACTGAAGTATGTGACTGAGCCCGAATATCGAAAGTAACGCAGCAGTTGGGCGCTTATGAAACACCGTCGTCAGGGTAAAACCTTTATTTTTCCTGACCTTTTTGAACAAACAACACAATCTTACCTTTTTACAAATTTCTGAACGTTAGTCTGTCCCAAAGCACCACCGCTACTACTTCCAAAACCTGCACTTGCGGTTGGAGGAGTTGCACCTATGTCTGGTTCTGTCTGAACAACTTCATACTTCATGGTGTAATCTTCTCCAACTTTGGTTATTTCAAAAATGCCATCGCTGGTTACAGCTGTTGGAGTAGATTGGTTCAATTTGATTGTCCAGATAGCTCCTGTTCCGGACTTTGTCTGAACGAAAGTACCTACATAATTGGTTGGTACACCTTTGGCATAAGATGTCACAGCATATGTATTATTACTTTTAAAGTCAGCTGTGATACTGTCCACCGCAAAATATGTTGTCAACAATGGAGATACGTCAGTACCTGCTGACAACCAACTCCCTACAATTCCGTCTTCTGCCGGATTGTAAACATCTTCTACCTCACTTTTTTCACATGCAGAAAACACAGTTGCTACTGCAATTAAAATAAATAATAGTTTCTTCATAAATTCAAAATTTAATAATTAATATTTTTGTTATAAATACAAATTTAGATAATTAGTAATTGAAAAAAAAAGCATATTAAAAATAACAGGGTTGACTTTTATACAGCTTTCTTGTTATTTTAATATAAAATTGTGACATACAATTAATTAAAAACAAAAAATATACGTCCGACTAATCCTTATCCCCATCGGATAACATTAGCTCCCCAGGCATATCCTATTCCGGCTGCTATCATGGAAACTACCGTTCCGGGTTTCAATAAATTGCGTTCCTGTGCTAAATGGAGTAACAGAATTTGATCTATTTGACCAATGTGTCCGTAATTTTCGAGATAAATGCTCTGCTCCCAGGTCAATCCAAGTTCAGTCAACATATAGCCAAACATACTGCGCTTAAAATGGAGACAACAAAGGAAACCGAGTTCACTTTTCTGAATTCCCGATTTCTCGAATGCCTTATCAATGCAATGAAACCAGTTTTTCATTGAAACTTCATTTAACCGGTCTTTCATGTGCTCTACATCAAAGACTTTCAGCGATTTATAAGCCAGGTGAGCGTTTTCTGCTGTAATCGGGTTTTTCGTTCCACCATAAAGCACACCTGCATCGCGTGCCATTGTTCCATCTGTGATGATGTGTGTACCTAAAACCAAGTTTTTCCCGTAATTGCGTTTCAAGATCATCGCTCCGGCACCGGCTCCCAGATTAAACATAAACGAAACAGCACTGTCTTCAAAATCGATGAAATCTCCGTTTCTATAACCGCCCACAATCATAATTGTTCTCATCTTCTCGTCAGCTATCATCATATCTTTGGCTATTTTCATGGCTGCTACTGTTGTTCCGCAACGTTGCTGAATGTCAATTGCCCAGGCATTATTGGCTCCGATTTTTTCCTGGATATAAATCCCTGATGTGGTGAGCGGATATTCTTTCCATTCTTCACCAATACAGAGGATCAGGTCTATCTCCATTGGATCGACACCCGTGTTTTTCAAACAATCCAACGCTGCACGTACACCCATTTCTTGCGTGCCATCATCAGGACCGGCAATTGTTTTTTCTACAATTCCCAATTTTTCTATTACCGCTGCTTCACTCCATACGCCTTTTGTAGCTTCTGAAATCTGTTTAGCAGACATTTTTGTATCCGGCATATAAATTCCGGTTCCAACTATTCCTACGTTTACCATATCTTTTTATTTAAAATTTACTAAAAGAACTAAGAACTAAGAACGAAAAGTGAAGAACAAGGAGCAAAGAGCAAGGAACAAAGAACAAAGACAAACAAAGAGTGATGAACGAAGAATAAATTAGACCCCGGAACTCGTAACTTCCCTAACTTCTTTAACTTCCTATCTACTATCTACCAACTACCAACTACTAATAAACCACCAAATTACTCCCCACAGACAAACCTGCACCTGATGCCATGAAAAGCACTTTGTCTCCACGCTTGATCTTGCCCGATTTAACTCCTTCGTGTAGTGCCATTGGCACACAACCAGAGCCTGTATAGCCGTATTTGTCCATTATCATCATTGCCTTTTCTATAGGCTGATTGATGGCTTCCATTACTTGTATGATCACTGAGCGATTGATTTGTGTAAAAATATAATGATCAATCTCTTCAGCTTTCACACTGTATTCGGTAAGAAGTTTCTCTACTACCATAGGCCAAAGCCGCACATTTCGGTCGCCCGGCATGGGCTTAAGACTTAGAAGACCGTTTTTTTCTTCTTCTAAAACTTCTTTGGTTACCGGCATTTTAGAACCACCTGCATAGATACCAATATAATCAAACTGAGTTCCGTCGGTCAACATTTGATTGCCAATATAAGCAGATTTGCCGGCATCATCTTTTGAAAGAATAAAAGAAGCTGCTCCATCGGCAAAAAGCGGATAAGAGAACTTATCACCCGGACGGATAAATGCAGGCATATTATACACTCCGGTTACAAGTGCATATTTAATTTTCGGATTGTTTGCAAGAATCCGGGAAGCCGCATCAAAAGCCATTGTGAAGCTTGCACATGATGCTGAAACATCAAAAGACATACTCCATTTTTCACCCTTCTGTAATCGCCCTTGCTGAATAATAGCTGTTGCAGGAGTAACGTATTCGGGAGTATCGGTTGCCACGACAAACAGACTGATGTCGTCGGCTGATAAGCCGCCATTTTTCAAGGCATCTTCTGCTGATTTGGTCACAAAATCTGCCGTAGTTTCCTGCAGATTTCTAAGATGGGCAATGTGACGTTGCTTGATCCCGATTTTTTCTTCAATTTTTTCATGATTAAACTCAATCCCTGCCAACTGCTTCAATTCTTCATTTCCTATTGGTTCACCCGGGGCATAGAGTCCGGTAGCAACTATTTTTATTGGTAACACCATATTTAATTTACAATTTTAGATTTACAATTTACAATTTAATTATTTCCCTCACATCAGTCACTCATCATCGGACATCCTACATCGGTCATCCGACATCCGGCATTACAAATACCCAATCTCTTCTGCCTGCTTTCTCAACTCTTCTCTGAAATCCGGATGAGCAATAGAAATCAGTAGTTCGGTACGTTCACGAACGGTACGACCGGTCAATCTTACACTTCCGTATTCGGTTACAATGTAATCTGTATCACTTCTATGAAGTGTAACTCCCGTCCCGGGAGCCAGCACAGGAACAATTGTAGAGATTGTTCCGCCCTTGGCAGTCGAACGGCAGGCAATAATGGATTTTCCTTTTCCATCCAGACCATCAATAGCTCCAACAGCGGTATCACTCTGCCCACCGGTTCCGGAATATTGTCGTGTGCCGACACCTTCACTTGCCACCTGACCGGTAAAATCAATCGCCATACAAGTATTGATGGAAACCATTTTCGAGTTTTGACGAATCAGACACGGGTCATTCACATAGGCACCACGCAAGAATTCTACTGCCGGATTATTGTCCAGCCACTGATAAAGTCTATCACTTCCCATAGCAAACGTGCAGATGAACTTTCCCTTGTGTATACTCTTTTTCTGATTAGTGATAACGCCCATGTCATACAGTTCCATCATACTGTCTACCATCATTTCAGTATGAACACCCAGATCTTTCTTGTCTCTCAACATCAGCGCAGCAGCATTTGGAATTTCACCAATTCCCAGTTGAATAGTAGAACCGTCTTCTATTAGGTCGGCGATATGTTTCCCTATTTTCATTGCTACTTCATCCGGTTGAGGTTCCGGTATTGTAGGCGGGTTTTGAGAATATTCCACAAAATAATCTACCTGCGAAACGTGTACGTGCGTATCACCAAATGTTCTCGGGAGTTTGTCGTTTACTTCCAACACGGTTATTTCCGCTGCTTCCAGAATATCTTTCTCATACGTTATTCCCAGCGAAAGCGAAACAAACCCTTTCTCATCGGGCGGTGTACAGGTGCCCACAAACATATGCGGACGACGCACTTTCATCCTGTCAGATGCGGCACGGTGGAGCATATTTGGAACATAAGTAACAGTTCCTGTTTTTTCCTTCAATGCCTTGCGCGAGCCGGGTGCGTGAAACCAACTACAAAGTTCAAAATGCCCCTTCATTTCTGGTTTCATATAGAATTCATAGGGTTTCAAAGTAAGTACGGAAAATACTTTTACATCTCTTACACGCTCTTTTGCCAAATGAAATACCGACATACATCCTTGTGGTTCAGATGCACATTGCGCTACAATCACATCCGTATCACTCTGGAGCAGATCGGGCATTTTTTCCAATGGAATTAATTTACTTTGATAAATTTCTTTGAATTTGGCCATAATATATTCAAATTTTAGATTTACAATTTTAGATTTGCGATTGGGTAGTTACAGTGTTCTTTTATGCGCTTCATATTCACTGTACTTTCTCTTTATTTCTGCTGAGAAAATGAACACTGAGTCCCACTGCAAATGCTGCTAATATAGCGATAGCGGCTGCAATGCCCGGATTTTGCACTTGATCACCGAAATAACGGTTGGCAAAACCAAAGCTGGCTACACCTGACTTATAAAGATGAGGTAGCAGGTAATACACAATAAAATAGACCACAAGAGCAGTTATTGAGCCTGAAAGTGCTGACTTCATTTTCGCGTTTTTCAGGAAAATTCCAAACACCAACGGTACAATCAATATCGAGAAATAGGAATATGTTCCGTTTTGAGCAAAAATAGCTACGCTCACATTGGGATTGACGATCTGCTCTCTCGACATCAGAAAAGCTACCACTGCCATTACGGCTATTACTACCCGATTGATAGTAATATAACTATTTTCGTTTTTTATCGATTTCCCAAAAAGTGGCTTGATAATATCTGTGGTTATCGTGGTACTTAATGATTGAATTAAGCCTTCAATAGTTGAAAAACCGGCACTGATCAATCCAAGGATCACAAGAAGTCCAACCAGCAATGAACCTACTCCACCTGAGAAAACAGTAATTACATAATTGGATATAACACTATCAACATTGATAGGCTCACCATTCAATGTCAAATCAGGGAAAAGCAAACGGGCAAACAATCCCACAAATACCACCGAATAAAATAGAAATTGAACAATAATCGAGACGGTTAGGAATTTATTTACATCGCTTTCTTTTTTCAACAACAAAGATTTGGTAATGATGTGTGGCTGGGCTACCACAGCTGCTCCTACAACTAATTGTGCAATAACTATTTCAAAGAAATCACGGAAGAGCGGACTTTGTTCGTTCGGGAATTTCACCAATTGCGGGTCAATTATCTTTAACTTTTCAAAGAAACCGAAAAATCCATCTTTAAAAAACTGAAAGCCTGAACCAATTAAAATAAGTGCTACCAGAATCATCAGCGAAGCCTGGATCACATTGGTGTAAACCATGGAGTTAGCACCGCCAAACATCATATACCCAAATGTAAAGACAACCACAACAGCAAGAACCACAATCTGATTGGCGTTCAATGCTTGTGCGGTTACCTTTACCAAAGCAACTAAAATCAACACAATAAATGTCAACAGCAAAACTGTAAGGAAGGCAACAAATAATGCGTAACCTTTACTGTTATACTTGTTTCCAACCCAACTCGACAAGGTTAGTGCATTTACAGATTGACCATATTTTCTAAAACTTTTGGTCAGAATAACCAGCGATGCCAATGATGCAAACGGGAACACTAATCCGTACGAAATATAGGCACTTAAACCATAAGTAGCTATCAATCCGGGGTTTATCACGAAAGTAGCAGCGCTTGTCATGGCTGCTGCCAACGATAAAGCCACGTAAACAGGCGAAAATGTAAAACTTCCGACTGCGTAATCACTGATGTTTTTCGTTCCGCGTGCACCTTTAACAACAAAGTAGAGTACGAACACCACATAAACCGCAAAAAGTATGGATGCGCCAATGACTTGTGCTGATGTCGCCATAGATTCTAGTTTTAGATAGTTATACCGCCGTCAACACTCAAAACAGTTCCGTTGATGTAAGCTGCCTCATCACTTGCAAGGAATAGATAAGCTGCCGCAATTTCTTCCGGCTGACCAAGGCGCTTCAAAGGTACTTTATCTTCCATTGATTTCAGTACTTCGGCGGGCATTTTTTTAACCATTTCGGTGGCGATAAATCCGGGCGCAACAGCGTTTACAGTTACTCCTTTGCGACCGAGTTCACGAGCCAAAGTTTTGGTCATTCCTATCAATCCTGACTTGGTTGCTACATAGTTTGTCTGTCCAAAGTTGCCGTAAAGTGCTACCACAGATGAAGCATTGATAATTCTTCCATAACCTTTTTCCACCATTACCTCCGATGCACATTTACAACAATTGAAAACACCCGTAAGGTTCACATCAATCACCTGTTGCCAGGTTTCAGGAGTCATTTTTTTAATGGTGCTGTCGCGGGTAATTCCTGCATTATTGATAATGACATCCAATGTTCCGAATTGGTCAACAACTTGTTTTGTGGCTGCTTCCACTTCTGCGTAAACAGCAGTGTTCACTTTTGCAAAAGCCGCTTTACCACCTGCATTTTTAATAAGTTTTACAGTTTCATTCCCTTTTTCTTCATTAAGGTCCCAGATTACAACCACTGCGCCTTCTTGCGCAAAACGAACGGCAGTCGCTTTTCCAATTCCGTCAGCACCGCCGGTAACAATCGCAATTTTGTTTTTAAGTTTCATGATGATAATAATATTAACTCGCCTATCCCTAAGGGATTTCTATATGGCAGAAGATTAATTATGAATTTAATTGATTTTTATGACTGATTTATATTTCCATCCAAAATATTAGGAATTTACATTTTCTACAATCAACGCTGTTCCTTGTCCACCGCCGATACATAGCGTAGCCAGACCGGTTGCAGCATTTCTACGTTTCATTTCATAAATCAGAGTGGTGAGAATGCGTGCTCCGGAAGCACCAACCGGGTGTCCGAGGGCAATTGCGCCTCCATTAACGTTGACAATGTCGGGATTCAAATTTAAATCACGCATTACGGCAATGGATTGAGATGCAAATGCTTCATTGGCTTCTATCAATTCAATGTCTGAAATAGACATTCCGGCATTAGCAAGTGCTTTTTTGGTAGCAGGTGCCGGTCCGTAACCCATAATTTCCGGTTCCAGAGCCACAGTAGCATGTGATTTAATTCGAACTAATGGTTTTAATCCCAATGCTTTGGCTTTTTCGGCAGACATAACCACCAACATCGCTGCCCCATCATTTATACCCGAAGCATTTCCCGCCGTTACAGTTCCTTCTTTTTTAAATGCAGGCCGTAGTTTTTCCAGTTGTTCTATGGTGGCTCCATGGCGTGGAAACTCATCGGTATCGAATACAATCGGATCACCCTTACGTTGCGGAATGGAAACAGGAACGATTTCATCTGAGAATTTTCCTGCTTTTTGGGCCGCTTCACATCTGTTCTGACTTGTTACGGCAAACTCATCCTGATCTTTGCGGGTAATATTCCACCGTTCAGCGATATTTTCAGCCGTTATCCCCATGTGATAATCATTGAAAACATCGGTCAAACCATCTTTTATCATACTGTCGAATAACTCACCGTGCCCCATACGATAGCCGCCACGTGCTTTGGTGAGCAGGTAAGGCGCATTGGTCATACTTTCTGTTCCTCCCGCAAGCACCACATCCGAGTCACCAATTTGGATCATTTGTGAAGCTAGTGAAACGGCACGGAGACCGGAACCACAAACCAAGTTGATGGTCATAGCGGGACTATTAATGGACACACCTGATTTTACGGCAATCTGCCGGGCAACATTCTGTCCAAGCCCTGCCGATAAAATATTTCCAACAAGAGTTTCGTTAATTTCCTTCGGGTCAATCCCTGCCCGTTGGATAGCTGCTTGTGCAGCAATTACACCCAAATCTACGGCAGAAAACCCGGATAAAGCTCCATTAAAATTGCCTATTGGAGTCCTTGCTGCCGAAACAATTACTACTTCTTTTCCCATGATACAACTTTTTTTGTCAAAGCTATGAATTAAGAAAAGAGTTGCAAAAGTTTATTATAATAAGAATGGGTTGACTATTGGAAATATTTTTTGTTTAAAACAACATATTTTACTAAATATCAATGATTTGAATAAAATAAAACTATCATAGACCTGACTTACCAAGGTCAATAAAAAAGCACCTACCAAAATAAATTGATAAGTGCCTGATTATTAATTGTGGGCGTTGACGGATTCGAACCGCCGACCCTCTGCTTGTAAGGCAGATGCTCTGAACCAGCTGAGCTAAACGCCCGTTTGGGACTTAATCCCTTCGCTTTTCTTCAAAAGCGCTGCAAAGATAGTATTAATTTTTATTCTGCAAAAATATGTGTAATATTTTTTATTCTGCAGATACTATTACGCTGTTTACTTAAACTTAGCCCAATCCGTATTCAACATATTCCCTGTTTCCTGGAAGGTAATGTGCATCCCAAAACAGGCTTTTAAATTTTGGGGTGTGTGGGACGGACCCGATAATGCCAGGTAATCACGCAAGATCTGGCGATACGACGGATCAACGCAGTTTTCTATGATGCATTTAGCACGATCGACGGGTCGTTTGCCACGCAAATCAGCTACTCCATGTTCCGTAATCAACACATTCACCGAGTGTTCGTTCTGGTCAACATGTGTTACCAGTGGAACAATGGCTGAGATATTTCCTCCCTTGGCTGTTGAAGGCGTTGTAAATATAGAGATATAAGCACTGCGCGTAAAATCGGCAGACCCGCCAATACCATTCATCATCTTGGCTCCCATCACGTGAGTGCTGTTTACATTACCGAAAATATCTGCTTCTAAAGCTGTATTGATGGTAATCAATCCCAGGCGGCGGACTAACTCCGGACTGTTTGACATCTCCTGCGGACGCAAAATCAACTTATCACGGAAGAATTCAAGTTCTTCATACACGCTCTGCAATACCGGCGTGGTAATGGTCAAAGAACAACCGCTGGCAAAGCTGACTTTTCCCTTGCGGATCAATTCTATTACCGCATCCTGAATTACCTCAGTGTACATTTGAAAAGTCGGGATATCAGGATTGTCTCCCAGGGATGCCATCACAGCGTTAGCAACATTCCCAACACCCGATTGTATGGGTAAAAATTCTTCGGGTATCCTGCCTGATTTAATTTCTCCGGCCAGGAAATTCACCACATTCCTCCCAATTCTATCAGTAACTTCATCAGTAGGACTAAAACCACCCACCTCATCATCCAAATGTGTTTCAACCACGCATAATATCTTTTTAGGATCAACCTTGATAACAGGGACACCCATTCTGTCGGAAGGCTTCATCAATGTCAAAGGAGGACGATTCGGCGGACCGATGGGTTCAAAAATATCATGAAATCCCCGCAAGGCTTTCGGATGTTTGCTATTTAACTCTATAATAATATGGTCTGCTAAATTGGCAATCGTTGGAGAAATACCCACACCTGTTGTCAACACAATCTCTCCGTCATCGGTTAGATCACAAGCTTCGATAACGGCAATACGCGGCTTGGGCATAAATCCAAATCGCAAATGAGGTGCGATGGATGACAAGTGCATATCAAAATATGCTACATGATCAGTGTTTAAAGCCCCGCGCATATCCCTGTTAGACTGATAGGGAGTACGGAATAATACAGCATTGGCTCTTGCTAAAGCCCCGTCCAATGAATCACCGGTAGAGGCACCGGTATAAACACCAATTTTAAACTCTTTGCCTGCTGCATGGAAAGCTTCGGCGCGACGGGCAATAGCGGGAGGAACTGCTTTGGGAGATCCTGCAGGTGTGAATCCGCTAAAACCTACAGCATCACCGTGATTTACATAAGCTGCAGCTTCATCTGCAGTTACAATTTTGTATCTTGACATAAAATTTATAGTTGTTTACATGCAAAACGACCAACCATATGAGATTGAAAATTAGTCATTTATTTGCACTTTCGTTCGTTCTTAATTTCAGTGTGCAAAGGTAACAATTAATTTTGACAGATTAAAAACAAGTTATAAGCGCATGAAAAAATCAACTTAATGGAAATCACCCTTCAAAAAGACGAAGATTTTTTATAGCTTTGTCATCAGTTTTTATTTTAAAATACCATACATCATGAACGATATCAGAAATTTAGCACCTCAAGCTTTGTGGAAACATTTTTATAGTCTCACACGCATTCCCAGACCGTCCGGACTAAAGGAACCCATAGGGAATTTTTTGGTTGAGTTCGGAAAATCTTTAGGATTAGAAACTTTGCAAGATGAAACAGGAAATGTTTTGGTTAGAAAGCCCGCCACACCGGGCATGGAAGACCGTAAGGCGGTTATTTTACAAGCACATATGGATATGGTTCCGCAAAAAAACACAGGCGTCAAACATGACTTTAAAACCGACCCCATCGAAACCATAATAGACGGCGAATGGGTGCGCGCACAAAACACCACCTTAGGGGCTGATAATGGAATAGGTGTTGCTGCGGCCATGGCTGTGCTCGAATCAAAGGACATTCCGCATCCTGCCATTGAAATGCTTATTACGGTGGATGAAGAAACGGGCATGTATGGTGCTTTCGGCTTGCAACCCAACTTCCTGCAGGGAGATATTTTAATCAATACGGATTCTGAAGATGAAGGCGAATTGTACGTAGGTTGCGCCGGCGGATTGGATGCCAATATCCTGTTCAGGTATCAGGAAGTTGAAATCCCCGAAGGGGATATAGCCCTGAAAATTGCTTTGACAGGCTTGAATGGCGGACATTCAGGAGTAGATATTCATCTGCAACGCGCCAATGCCAACAAACTGATGTTCCGTTTTCTGAAAGAAGCGGTCAGTGATTATGAAGTCCGGTTGGCTTCAGTTGCCGGTGGTTCTTTGCGCAATGCCATCCCCCGGGAAGCTTTTGCTGTTATCACCCTGCCGGCAGACGCAAAAGACGAAGTACTTGAATTAGTTGCTGGTTATGAAAATTTATTCATAGCCGAATATAAAGGCGTGGAGGCAAACATCTCTTTCAAAGCTGAAAAAACAGATCTTCCTTCCGGATTGATGCCCGAAGAAGTTCAGGATGATTTAATCAATGCCGTAACTGCTTGTCCGAACGGCGTTTATCGCATGATGCCAGAGATGCCTTCTACTGTGGAGACTTCCAACAACCTGGCCGTGGTTGTGTCCGACGGCAAAAAAATAGAGTGCAAATGCTTGATACGAAGCTCCGTGGAATCACGTAAGTTAGAGTTGGCATCCATGATAGAGAGTGTTTTTTCGCTGGCAGGTGCCCATGTAGAATTTGATAACGATTATCCCGGATGGCAGCCCAATCTGCAATCACCCATTCTGAAAAAAATGACCGGTGTGTATAAAAAGAAATTTGGAAAAACGCCTGAGATTATGTTTATACATGCAGGACTGGAATGTGGTATTTTAGGCATCCATTATCCGGAGATGGACATGATTTCTTTTGGTCCGACCATACGTTATCCGCACTCTCCGGACGAGAAAGTGAATATTCCTTCAGTAAAGAAATTCTGGGAATTTTTGTTGGCTACTTTAACTAATATTCCAAAAAAACAATAGAATCCGGAGACTTTCGTCACCTCTCTTCATTTTTTTGTCTTGACACAAAAAAATGAAGCAAAAAAAAGTCAAGACTGTGCCTGCTTCGCTCGAAAAATTAGCGCTCAAACAGCTAAATCGTCCAAACTCGCAACTTCGTTACTCAAACAAGGACGATTTTTAACGCTGTTCTCACTTATTTTTCGGCTCACCAGGCAAGGTCAAGTGTTCTCACTGAACAAGGTTAGTCGCACCACCAAAAGTACATAATGGAAGGGAACTACTCCTCTCCCCCAAATTCCATTAAATAAGCTTTGATAAAAGCATCCAAATCACCATCCATCACAGCATTTACATTGGATGTTTGGTAGTTGGTGCGGTGGTCTTTCACGCGGCGGTCATCAAACACATAACTGCGAATTTGAGAGCCCCACTCAATTTTCCGCTTACCTGCTTCTATCTTGGCTGTTTCCTCGCGACGCTTTTCCAATTCCAATTCGTAAAGCTGCGATTTGAGCATGCGCATGGCATTGTCTTTATTACCGGACTGCGAACGACCTTCGGTGTTTTCAATTACAATTTCATCGGGCTGATCAGTCACAGGGTTTCTAAATTTATAATGCAGGCGTACGCCGGTTTCAACCTTGTTGACGTTTTGTCCACCTGCCCCGCTTGAACGGAAAGTATCCCAGGAAAGGTTCGCCGGATTAATTTCTATTTCAATGGAATCATCTACCAAAGGGGTTACAAAAACGGATGTAAAAGAAGTCATGCGCTTGCCCTGTGCATTGAAAGGAGAAACGCGCACCAGGCGATGCACGCCGTTCTCTGACTTCAGGTAGCCATATGCCATTTCACCCTGTATTTGGGCAGTAACCGATTTGATGCCGGCCTCATCACCATCCAAATAGTTGGTTACTTCTAATTTATAGCCTTGTCGCTCCACCCAACGCTGGTACATGCGGAAGAGCATCTCTGCCCAATCCTGAGCTTCGGTACCTCCCGCACCGGCAACAATTTTCAAGATTGCCCCCATTTTATCTTCTTCTTTGGAAAGCATATTTTTCATTTCCAAAGTTTCAACTAATTTCAGTGCATGTTCGTAAGCTCCATCCAGTTCCTCTTCAGTCATGACTTCCTCTTTAAAGAAATCAAAAGCGAGCTGAAGCTCTTCCACTGCTTTTGCTACCTCATCGTATCCCTCAACCCAATTGCGAAGTTCATTGATTTTACGCATTTGCGTCTCGGCAGCCTTGGCATCATCCCAAAAGTCGGGTGCATGCGTGACCAGTTCTTCCTCTTTTATCTGTACTCTTTTGACATCAATGTCAAAGAAACCTCCTCAGCGCATCCCGGCGCTCCAACAGGTCTTTAAGTTGGTCTTGTGTAATCATTTATATAAATGTTAATTAAGTTATTAGTTAGAATTTCATACCTACTACGACTCCCGGAACAAACACCATTAAAAATCCCACTACAAATCCGGCTAAGGTTTGGGAAGGCGTGTGGGCTTTCAGTTCCAGGCGTGAAAGCGCTGTCAACCCAACGGCAACGAGTGTTAATATCAACAACCAAACAGGGTTCATCCCCATCACGTAACAATAGCTGAAAATACCTCCCGCCAAACCGCCTACACCCGAAAGATGTGCGCTGATTTTCCACCTGAAATTTATCAAGGTAATGATAACGATAGAAGCTGTTGCTCCTATCGCCATGGCAACGATGAAAAGCGGCATCTGCAATACCCGCAGCAAAAAGACCGTCCAAAAAGAATAAGCGAGCAAAGCAAATAAATAAGGGAGTGTTCGCTGCTCTCTTTCAGAAATATAAAGGTCTTTGATGTAGCCCCTTCGCATAAACATCAGAATAGGAATAGCCGGCAGCAATGCGGTAAACACAAAGGTGCTGCCAATGGCCAGCCAGGTCGAAGGACTCGTAAAAACGGGCTTTCCGATAGAAAAAAGAAAAATTGAAATACCCAAAGTGGGCATCAACAAAGGCTGAAAAATAAAAGAGATAATATTATGAAAAAGTTTCATCGAATGCTATTGGGTTATCGTGTGCTTTAATGTAAATCAAACAAAATACTACAGTTCTTTACGCAAGCGTGAAACCGGTATATTCAACTGTTCGCGGTATTTGGCAACTGTTCTGCGGGCAATATTGTAACCTTTGGTTTTTAACAATGCTGCCAATGCCTCGTCATTTAATGGTTTTGATTTGTCTTCCTGATCAACACACTCTTGTAAGATTTTTTTAATTTCCCGGGTGGACACTTCTTCTCCGGAATCGGTAGTCATAGATTCAGAAAAGAAGTATTTGATTGGATAAACGCCAAATTCAGTTTGCACATACTTGCTGTTACTAACCCTTGAAATGGTGGAAATATCATATCCTGTTATATCAGCAATATCTTTCAAAATCATGGGCTTCAGATATATGTCATCACCTTCCAGGAAAAATTCATATTGGTAGCTGACTATAGCCTGCATGGTGGTTAACAACGTTTCCTGTCTCTGTTTGATGGCATCTATAAACCATCGTGCCGAATCAACTTTCTGCTTGGCAAACATCACCGCATCTTTGAACTTCTTGTCGTCGCGTGCTGATTTGTTATTTTGATATGTGCGGAACAACTCATTATAGGTTCGATTAACCCTCAGTTCAGGAATGTTGCTGTTATTCAGGTGTACCACAAATTTATCATCTTCACGCTCCAGTATAAAATCAGGCACGATGACCGACATGGACTTTTCCATCAAATCACCACCCCAGGCGTTTCCCGGCTTGGGATTCAGTCGGGTGATCTCTGAAATAACATCCCGCAGCTTGTCCTCATCAACATCCAAAGCCTTTTGGATCTTTTCGTAATGTTTCCTGGAAAATTCCTCAAAATAATTATTGACAACCTCAAGTGCAAGGGCGACTGTCGGACTACTACCCTTCCTTTCTAATTGAAGCCTCAGACATTCCTGCAAAGTAAAAGCTCCCACACCCGCAGGATCAAATTGTTGTATCACAGCAACAACTTTCGAGACCTCTTCTTCAGTAGTAACTATCCCGGCATAAAAAACAATATCGTCAACCATCGATTCAACAGGGCGACTCAAATAGCCTCCGTCATCAATATTGCCGATTACATACTCACCGAGTTGACGTTCATGTTCGGTCAGCTTCTGCAAGCCCAATTGCTCTCTCAAATAATCATGAAATGTTGTGCCGATGGAAAAGGGTATATCCTCTCTCTTATCGTCTTTAGATACGTTATTCGTCCTTAATCTATAATCCGGAATATCATCATCACTCATGTACTCCTCCAAATCTATCTCATCATTGCCGGCATCATCATTCAAATCATTCTCTTCATAATTATCCTCTTCGAAATTATCTTCCCTGTCTGCTTCCTCCCTGCCCTCCTCCAAAGCCGGATTTTCTTCCAACTCCTGACGGATGCGTTCTTCCATCTCCAATGTTGGAATTTCAAGCATTTTAATCACCTGTATCTGTGCAGGAGAAAGCCTTTGTTGTAATTTTTGTTCTAAAGTTTGCCGTAACATACCAGCTTTATTCGTTCGGATTAATGCCGCAAAGTTAATGAAAAATGAGGAATGTCAAATATTTACTTTGAGACACCGCCCATAAATATTGTTGTACTATGAAGTTGCACATAATTTAACCATTCATATCCATTGCCGACTCAATCCTATTGGTCAGCTCTATAAAGCCTTGAACATCCAACTGTTCGGGTCTCTTATTGAATAAAGGATCTGCGTACAGGGGTGATTCCGGACCAACAAGAGGTTTAAGAGAATTTCTCAGCATTTTTCGACGTTGATTGAAGGCTGTTTTAACCACCGTTTTAAAAAGTTTCTCATCGCAGCCTAATTGGCGAACTTCATTGCGAGACAAACGAATAACTGCTGATTTTACTTTTGGTGGCGGATCAAACACATGTTCGGGAACGGTAAACAGATATTCGATGTGGTAAAATGCCTGCAAAAGCACCGACAGAATGCCGTATGTTTTGTTGCCGGACTTAGCTGTTATGCGCTCAGCCACTTCCTTCTGAACCATCCCAACGACCAAGGGTATTTGATCACGATGCTCCAACACTTTGAAGAATATCTGCGAAGAAATATTGTAAGGAAAATTCCCGATGAGATTGAATGTATCCTGACCAAAATATTTACGTAGGTCAATCTTTAAGAAGTCTGCCTCAACCAACTTTAGTTGTGGATGATGTTTTTCTAAAAAAGCAACGGATTCACTGTCAATTTCAATGGCAGTAAGTTCAACCAAGGGATTCCGTAAAAGGAACTGGGTCAGCACTCCCGTTCCGGGACCGACTTCCAACACAAGTGTTGGTGATGTAACTTGCAGACTGTCAACTATGCGTTGTGCAATTTGCATGTCTTTTAAAAAATGCTGTCCCAGGTATTTTTTCGCTTTTACGTAACCCATATTAGCTTCGAGTTCAGAAAATAAATTCAATTTAAGCAGAGAAATTTACCGAAAATTTCCAGTACTTAATTTTGGAAAAAACACAGATAATACACTATCTTTGCCGTTTCCAGTTACGGTTGTCATAACATACAAAAGTAAATAAATTTGAACAAACACCATCAGCATGCGTAAGTTTTTACAAAAGACAGGAGATGCAATTCGTAAATTTGTTGATTTCTTCTACCCTCCTTTTAAAAAAATCATGCCCATCGAGTTTTTTAGGTACGGCGTTACCGGTGCTGCTAATTTGCTGTTTGACTGGGTATTGTTCTTCTGTTTCTTTCACTTTGTGCTCCAGAAAGAAATGCTGCATTTGGGTTTTGTAACCCTAAGTTCACATATTGCAGCTTTGGCGCTTACTTTCCCCATCAGTTTTTTATCCGGTTTTTTACTACAGAAATATGTCACTTTCACTACTTCCCACTTAGCAGGGAAAAAACAAATTGTACGTTATGCCCTGGTAGTCGTGCTGAATCTACTGATCAATTACTTCGGGTTGAAGTTGTTTGTAGATGGTTTCGAATGGTTTCCGACACCCTCCAAAATGCTGATCACCACCGTTGCTGTATGTGTAAGTTACGTATCACAAAAGAAATTCACTTTCAAATAACAAAGGCTGCCGGAAATATCCAACAGCCTTCTGCTTCTTAGTTGCGGAGGTCCGATTCGAACGAACGACCTTTGGGTTATGAGCCCAACGAGCTACCACTGCTCCACTCCGCGATAATGGACTGCAAAGATAATATTATTTTTCGGAATATCAAAAAAATATTTCTTTTGACGGTTCAATGCTCTTCTTCATTTTTTTGTCTTGATACAAAAAAATGAAGCAAAAAAAAAATCAAGACTGTGCCTGCTTCGCTCAATGAAGTCGCTATTTGAACTTCGTAGAAGTTCCACGTGCATAACCCCCAATTTCAATTGGGGGCAGCCGAACTCAAGACCACTCAAACGCTGTAGGCGTTTAACAAATTAAGTTTAGGGAAACTCTTACAGAGTTTTATAACCATTCTCGACCTTTTCACCCCGGATGAATCCGGGGGTTATTCACGTGTCTGTCCTACGGACAAATCTACGTGAATACTTAAGATTTTGTTAATTACTGAATATCCTAATATTATGCTGCCCTTTCAGGGCGCGCGTTTTCGTTTTTCATGCCTATAACCCAAGGCGTTGCCATTGGGCTGATGTTTGTTGCCCCTTCGGGGCGTAGTGCTCCAATGTTTTCGACACTTACGAGGCTGTCTCAAAAGCAACTATTTAACCGAAAACCTGCAAGGTGTATTAGAAGTGTTCAAATGCAAGGCACTGAGATTGAGGGCAAAGGAGCATACTGAAGTATGTGACTGAGCCCGAATATCGAAAGCAACGCAGCAGTTGGGCACTTATGAGACACCGCCAAACTTTACAACAAATCCGGTCTCAATCTTTTTGTTCGCTCTACTGCCTGCTCGTGCTCCCAGGCTTCCACATTGGCTTGGTGACCGGAGAGCAGGATGTCCGGAACTTTCCAGCCTTTATAATCTGCAGGGCGGGTATAAACCGGCGCAGACAACAGATTATCCTGAAAAGAATCAGACAAGGCGGAAGTCTCATCGGAAAGAACACCGGGAAGCAACCGCACAATAGCATCAACCATCATGGCTGCAGGAATCTCACCACCGGTCAGTACAAAATCTCCTATGCTGATTTCCCTGGTAATCAAATGCTCCCTGATCCTGTGGTCTATGCCCTTGTAATGCCCGCACAAAATGATCAGGTTTTCTCTCATTGATAACTGATTGGCCAAAGGTTGACTGAACTTTTCACCATCGGGAGAGGTGTAGATGATTTCATCATAGGTACGCTCCGATTTCAGCTTGCTGATGATGCGATCTACCGGTTCGATCATCAATACCATGCCTGCTCCAAAACCGTAAGCATAATCATCAATGCGCTTGTGCTTGTCCACCGCATAATCCCTCAGGTTATGCACCACAATCTCTACCAGTTTTTTCTCCTGTGCCCTTTTCAGGATAGAAAAATTCAACGGACTGTGCAATAATTCAGGAACGGCAGCAATGATATCAATACGCATGTCGCTTGTTTTTAAAGAAGCAAATGTACAAAAAATGCAGCAATTAAAGGTTAGCCGAAAGCCATTTCCGCATTTCTTCCGGTGACTTGTTGCGGCGGCGTGCATAATCAAGGAGTTGTTCTTCATCAATTTTACCCACTACAAAATACCTGGATTGCGGGTGTGACAAGATAAGTCCGCACACAGAAGCATTAGGCGACATAGCACCATGTTCCGTCAACTGTATACCCATCTCATTAAATTGGATCAGCGGATCTAAATCGAAAATTACTGACTGGTCGGGCAAGGAAGGATAACCCACCGCCGGACGAATGCCCTGATAATGCACCTTGAGCATCTCTTTGATATCTTCGGGTTCATCGGGCGCATAGCCCCAATATTGCGTACGGATTTTATAATGCAACCATTCTGCTGTGCCTTCCGCCAACCTATCTGCCAACATTTTGACTAACAATGCCTTGTAAACATCCCCTTCTTTTTCATATTTTGCGGCAAAAGTTTCAACACCCAGCACTGTATTGGCAAATACGCCTATATAATCTCCGGCGGGATTGATAAAGTCAGCCAAAGCATAGCAATATCCCTCAGAAGATGCCTTTTGTTGCCGCAAAGTTGGGAGGTGAATTTTTTCATTTCCGGAGTCAATGATAATATCATCTCCTTCAGTATAAGTTTGATAAAATCCGACATTAGCATTAATTTGCAGGACTTGTTGGTTTTCAAACTTCTCCAACATATCCAATGCATCTTTATAAAGTTTCAATGCCTCTTCTGCCTTGGCTCTATTCTCTTTAGAAAGATTTTTTAACCAGTCCTTTTCATTCTCCGGAGAAAGAACCGCCTCTGCTATCCCTTCATATTTACCGGGAATACGCCAGGCCATAAACAAATACGACCAATGAATATAAGGAATAATCTCCTGCAAAGGGATATTCCTTAACTCAATCAAACCTAATGTATTGGGAACTTTTTGCATTGCAAACAATTAAACTCAAGCCATCAGCACTAAACTCAATGCCATCACAGCCATACCAGCTATCAAACCGTAGATTGCCACATGGTGTTCACCGTATTCTTCAGCAGTAGGCAATAATTCATCCAGAGAAATGAACACCATGATACCCGCCACCGCAGCAAAGATAAAACCAAGGACCGATTCAGTAAAGAACCATCTCAGAAAGAAATAACCAATGATAGCGCCGACTGGTTCGGACAGACCAGAAAGAAAGGAAAGAACAAAGGCCTTTTTCTTGCTTCCCGTAGCATAATATATTGGTACAGAAACGGCCAAACCTTCGGGAATATTGTGAATGGCAATGGCAACAGCAATACTAATTCCTAAAGTCGGGTTGGTCATACCAGCCATGAAGGTTGCCAAACCCTCCGGAAAGTTGTGAACGGCAATGGCGAAAGCCGAAAAAAGACCCATTCGCATCAATTTTTTATTATTTACAGCCAGGCTGTCGTAATTTTTAGTCTTTTTGATTTCGTGTGGGTTATCCATGGATGGTATCATCCTGTCAATGATGGCAATAAAAGCGATACCTGCAAAAAAAGCGATGGTTGTATAAGCATATCCAAGTTTATCACCGTACTCCAACATCAATGCTTTTTTTGCCTCGAAAAAAATCTCTACCAGGGACACATATATCATCACACCGGCCGAAAAGCCAAGCGATCCGGCCAAAAACTTCGGATTGAATTTTTTAGACAACAAACCAATAAAGCTGCCTATACCGGTTGCTAAACCGGCAAAGAGCGTCAAACCAAAGGCAAAAAGAACGTTGGATTCCATATGCGTTTAAAAAATTCAAACACAAAGGTAGAAAAAATAGTTTAAGAAAAAACAGCTAAAGGGTAGAAGAAATAGGCACTTATAGATTTTGATGATATAAATAACTAAATATCTTTATAAACGTGTTTCTGATAAAAAACTGACGATTTGCCATGTACTATAGCAAATCGTCAAATCATAAATTAATTCGTAGATATCTTAGAACTGCCCAACTGCTTTGTTACCTCCGATATTCGGGCTCAACCACGTACTTCGAAGTTAAATAGTTGTTTTTTGAGACAGTCCCGGCTTTATTTCATCTTATAAGCTATCACCAAAATCTTCTTTAAACTTGGCAAGTAATTTTTGAGGCCAATCATTTACAGGCTCCAATTTACCCATAAAGAAGCGCAGTACAGGCGGCTCGTAGTTAAATTTCAAACCACCGATGAGCTCACGGTTATCGTACAACCAGGTAACCCTGTCTTCCACATATTTGATTTGAGAAAGGGTAAATACACGACGAGGAATGGCCAAACGCACCAACTCCATATCAGCAAAGGTTTCATTACCATATTCGTCACGCTGATTGGACATAGAACCGCGTTCCATACCGCGTACACCTGAAGCCAAAAATAAAGCGGCGGCTAAAGAACCCGCAGGATACTGAGATTGTGGTATGTGTGAACAGATTTGCATGGCATCTAAATGTGCGCCCAAAACACCCGCCGGCTTGATAACCGGAATACCTTTCTTATCTAATTCTTCTACTAAATATTTGATGAAAGACGGGCTTTGACGAATAATACTATCGTCCAATGTTTCATATAGGCCCACAGCCATAGCTTCTATCTCGCGAACAGACATGCCTCCATAGGTTAAAAACCCTTCATAAAGAGGTACCAAAGCTTCTAATTCACGGTAGATTTCAATGCTATTAGTCGCAATACCGCCACCTCTTGAGGAGCTGAGTTTTCGTGCAGAAAAATAGCACAAATCAGCCAGATCAGTCATGGCCTTAATAACTGTTCCCATGTCGGAATCTTTGAATTCCTCTTCCCTTTCAAGAATCAAAAAAGCATTTTCTCCCAACAAACTGCAGTCAAGAACCAATCTGATCTGATATTTATCAGCGATAGCACGAACGTCACGCAGGTTTTGCATGGAGAAAGGCTGACCGCCAATCAAATTAGTAGAGGCTTCCATCCGGATGAAGGGTATGTTTTTCGCTCCTTTTTGAATGATCACTTCTTCCAATTTTTCGATATTCATATTCCCTTTAAAGGGATGACTGGAATTTACAACATAGGCTTCGTCATACAGCAATTCTGCAATCTGTCCGCCTTTGTCAGTGATATGTGCCATGGCTGTTGTGAAGTGATAGTTCATTGGAACCAAACTTCCCTTTTTAACATAAGCCACACTAATCAAGTTTTCGGCTGCACGTCCTTGATGCACAGGCAATAAATATTTTTTACCCAACACATCTTCAACAGCTTTTTGCAGCCTGATAAAACTTTGAGAACCGGCATAAGCATCATCAGCATGCATCATAGCAGCCAGCTGATTGTCACTCATAGCATTGGTACCTGAGTCAGTCAACATATCCAAAAACACATCCTTGGTGTTCAATTGGAAAGTATTAAAGCCTCCTTCATAAAGTGCTTCCAACCTTCTTTCGATGGGTACTAAATATATTTTTTGAACGATACGTGCTTTGTGTTGCTCAAGTGGTAACTTTTCTCCGCTGTAAAATTTGATCTCTTGCATATCTATTATAACGTAATATGTATTTAAAAATTGGTGCTTCTCAAAAAAGAAAGAGTGTCTGCATCACAAACACCCTGTACTGACGGTGTCTCAAAACTTCGCACCCCGGAACCCGGAACTTATAAGACGCCGCCTTCAAAGAATTTGGACTGCAAAGATATACTTTTTTTTCTTTCCGGGCACAGAAATATGGAATTTTATAATTTTATTGTTCATTCCCTATAAAGTTCAACCAATAAATTTTCAATTTTACGCAGTGCTTGCCAGGAATTTCCATTATAATTATTCACCATGATAGTAAACACCCATTCCCGATCATCATCTATGATGTACCCGGTATATGCCCTGACCCGTGCGATGGTCCCACTTTTCGCATAAACTTTTCCGGATAATGGAGTGTTTTTGAGTACACCGGCTAAAGTACCTGTTTTCCCGGCAATAGATAAACTTTTGAAAAACACCTCTTTATTTTTACTTTTTTGGTACATATACTCCATAACCGATGTTAAAAAACTGGCAGACACAGCATTGGTCGGACTTAAGCCTGAACCATCCGATTGAAATAATTGATTGACATCCAATCCTTTTGATTTCCAAAAGTTGCGGATCATACTTATGGAGTGACGATTCGTTCCCAAGCCATAACGGAACAAGCTCAAAGATTTGAATACCTGTTCGGCGTAAAAATTATTGCTTTGCTGGTTTATTTCCTCAACGATTTTACTTAAGGGCTCTGAATAATAGGTATAGATGATTTTCCGTGCAGTGTTTTTGGCAGGGAAAGTATAATTTGCAACAGGAATGGTAAAAGGTTGTTTTGTAACTTCAACCCCCTGTTGTTCCAACTCCAGCTGGAAATCCCGGACAAGCACCAACCCGGGTTCCGGCAACTCAGCTTTTACGACAAACCCCGGACTATTGGCCGGAATCTCACCACGTACTGAGCGATTTTTACTTTTTGAGGTACCGTAAAAATAGGCGCTATCGAAAGTAATCCTGCTGCTCATCAAATTATTTTCTATCGTCAAATCTTCAATCTTAGGATTGATATTAATGATTTCAGGCGTGGTACCAACTGCTCCTGATTTAAAGGTAACGTTTAAAGTGTTGTCGCGGTAGGCGATGGCATAAATGCCCGGCGCATAGTAGTTTCCGATATCATCCCAGGTCCATTTAGGGTTAGAACCCTCGTTGTCGAACCTACTTTCATCAGCAATGACACTTCCATTGATCTTAGCGATACCTGCCGCTTTTATAGCACCGGCCCACTTTGATAAGAATTGCCTGTCTCCCATTCTTAAAGAGCCTAATGTGGGATCACCGTTTCCGATGATGTATAAGTTGCCGTTCAATACACCTGATTGGTGGTCTATACTACCATCATGAGCAAGTACAGTTTTATATTGATAGTTGGCTCCCATCAACTCGAGGGCAGTCGCCGTAGTCAGGACTTTCATGGTAGATGCCGGAATGGTAGCGTGATTGGGTCTTTGCTGATATAGTTCCTCGCCTGTTTTTAGGTCTTTGACCAATATGCTGATATTGGCATTTTGCATTGATGGATCATTGATAAATTTATCAATGGGGTCATTTGCAAAAACAGAAAAGCTTCCTGTCAGAAGCCCCGTCATTAAAAGGAATCTAAACATCTTATTCATCAGGGGAAAATTAAATTTCCCGCAAAATTAAGCATTTTCAATGAATTCTCCTTGGGGCAGACATTGAAAATCTTCTAAAAAACCCTCAGCTACATAACATAACCGAGGGTTTTTCTAAGATTTCCTGCATCCCCGAACACCTTTTCTTTAAAGAGGTCGTCGGGGAGGATTTTATTTCTTCTCTCCTCTTGGTGGGCGAGGCAATAAAGCCTTGCGTGACAGTTTGAATTTACCTGTCCGGGCATCAATATCCAGGAGTTTGACTTCGATGATGTCGTTTTCCTTGAGTCCCGAAGTTTCCATGCTTTCGATGCGCTTCCAATCGATTTCAGATATGTGTAGCAGACCTTCCTTACCAGGCAAAAATTCCACAAAACAACCATAAGGCATGATGGATTTTACTTTGGCTTCGTAGGTTTCTCCCACTTCCGGCGTAGCCACAATACCTTTGATCTTTCTAACGGCAGCATCGATAGCGGCTTTATTATTAGCAGCAATTTCAACACGTCCCTGATCACCAATTTCTTCAATGGAAATAATCGCACCGGTTTCAACCTGCATGGCTTGAATAATTTTTCCACCGGGACCAATGATGGCGCCAATCATTTCTTTCGGAATGAACATTACCACAATGCGCGGAGCATGTGGCTTCAAATCTTCGCGTGGATCCGCAATGGTCTCTTTCATTTTTTTAAGGATGTACATACGTCCTTCTTTGGCTTGTTTTAAAGCCTTTTCAAGAATTTCATACGACAAACCATCTACCTTGATGTCCATTTGGGTTGCAGTAATACCATCCTCGGTGCCCGTTACTTTGAAATCCATATCACCCAGGTGATCTTCATCACCCAAAATATCAGACAACACTGCGAAATTCTTTCCTTTGTTTTCAGAAATCAATCCCATGGCAATGCCCGAAACCGGTTTTTTAATTTGAACACCGGCATCCATCAGAGCTAAAGTACCGGCACAAACTGTTGCCATAGAAGATGATCCGTTAGATTCCAAAATGTCGGAAACAACACGTATTACATAAGGATAATCTTCAGGAATCATAGTCTTCAATGCACGGAAAGCCAGATTACCATGACCTACCTCGCGGCGGCTAACGCCTCTGGACGGGCGAGCTTCTCCGGTTGAAAAAGGTGGAAAGTTATAGTGCAGTAAAAATCTTTCTTTTCCCTGATTCAAAGCCTCGTCAATGATTTTTTCATCTTGCTTGGTACCCAGGGTAACAGTGGTCAACGACTGCGTTTCACCGCGGGTAAAAATAGCGGAACCGTGTGCTCCCGGCAAACAATCAATTTCCGACCAAATTGGGCGAATCTCTGTAGTTTTACGACCATCTAAGCGTTTACCTTCATCCAAAATAGAACGACGCATCGCTTCTTTTTCAACCGCATGATAATACTTATTGATCAAATCTTTTTTCTCTTCAGCCACTTCAGGATCAAGTGTTTCAATGTATTCGGCTTTTACAGCTTCAAAATTTTCAACACGTGAGTGTTTATCAGCATTGCAAGCAGTTGCCAAAGCATATACCTTATCGTAAGTCTTTTCGCGAATGTCTTTTTCTAGTTCCTCATCTTTTTCCTCATGATCGTACTCACGCTTTTGAGTTTTACCTACGGCTTCCATCAGCTCTAATTGAACCTTACAATGAGCCTTGATGGCCTCATGTGCAATCTTCATTGCTTCTAACAACTCCTCTTCGCTCACTTCTTTCATTTCGCCTTCTACCATCATGATATTATCCAGAGTAGCAGCGACAATGATGTCCATATCGGCATTTTCCAATTGCTCGAAGGTAGGATTTACGACAAACTTACCTTCAACTCTGGCAACACGGACTTCAGAAATCGGCCCGTTGAAAGGTACATCCGATACGGCCAAAGCAGCTGAAGCAGCCAAACCGGCTAAAGCATCAGGCATATCTTTGCCATCGGCAGAAACCAACATTACATTCACAAAAGTCTCAGCATGAAAATCATCCGGGAAAAGCGGACGAAGTGCACGATCGACCAGGCGCGAAACCAGGATCTCATAATCTGAAGGACGACCTTCCCTGCGAAGGAAACCACCGGGGAAGCGACCAAAGGCAGCAAATTTTTCTTTATACTCGACTGAGAGCGGCATAAAATCCGTTCCCGGAAGTGCTTCCTTAGCAGCACAAACCGTAGCCAACAACATGGTGTCACCCATACGCACCATCACGGAACCATCAGCCTGTTTGGCCAACTTTCCGGTCTCAATGGTAATCTCTCTTCCATCACCCATTGTGATGGTTTTTGTAATTACATTCATAAAAATTACACGTTTATTTTTTAATACTTCTAAATATCGGGCGCAAAGGTACGATTTAAAAATGGATTTTAATCCATTGTGATATAAGGTTTTTCAATTATTTTTCTGTTTGCGGCACCTGTGTCACACCCTTCGACCCGTTCGTATCATCGGGTATAAGTGTATATACGTACTGCGGGTTCAATCCCGGTTCTTCCCTGTGAGACACATAAATAACGGCTACCCGGCGGGTATTGGCAATTGCACGGATCATGCTGATGAATAAGGCCGCATTTTCATCATCCAGGCCTGTTGTTGGTTCATCTAAAATCAATAAAGGCGGTTGTTTAACCAATGCCCGCACCACCATCACAATGCGTTGCTGCCCGTACGACAATTGCATAAATTTTCTATCGCGGTAAGAATCACCCAGTAAATTCAACCATTTGCGAGCGGTCTGTGTTTGCAAGTCAGTGGGTTTGACATACAAGCCAACTGAATCAAGCATGCCGGAAACAATCATATGCTCCACGCTTTCATTTCGTTTGAACTGCGCCAGCATGGAAGGCGTAAAATAACCGATATGCTTTTTTATGTCCCAGATGCTTTCTCCACTTCCTTTTTTACGTCCGAATAACGTGATATCTTGTCCGTACCCCTTGGGATTGTCGCCCACAATCATACTCAAAAGGGAGCTTTTCCCTGAACCAACAGGACCGGTCAATTGCCAGAATTCACCCTGACGAATTATCCAGGAAATGCCATTCAGCACCTTTTTTTCTCCATAACTCAAAGAAACATTATTAAGGCTGATCAGTGGATTTGCCATCGGTTCTAAATTACTTAAGTAATAAGGTAATTCAAATGACTGCGGCCGAATATTATCAGTTTGATGTTTTTGGATAAAATCTTCTTTCCCTACAACTGACTGAACCTTACCAGACTCATCCGGTATTACCACCGTATGAATAAAATCCAGTATATCTGTTTTTCGATAAAATATTTGGATAAAAAGAGTTTCGTCTGCAATAAGAGATAACTGTTCAATGATGTGGGCACGCGTTTCTTTGTCAACACTTGCAAAGATATCATCCAATACCAGGAAATCCGGTTTTTGGCTGATCAAATATTGTAGCAAAGATTTCCTTTGCTGACCGCTCGACATCTTATGCAGAGGATTGTTGTTGTCAGAACGGACAACAAAATGATCATGCTTTAATTCTCTGTCAATGAATTTATCTATGGTCATCTTTGAAAACAACTCCCCTCTCTTACCTTCTAAATCAACCAGATCTTTCAACAAAAGATTGTTGAAAATATTATCTGCAAGAGATAAAAAATCAGATTTATTTTGAAGATAAATACCAATATGCGGCATTATATATTCTGAGATTTTCATTATTCAATACAATAACTGCGATCACAACTCCTGATTCGTTTTACAGCGAACAAAAGTATATTGAAATTTTTAAATGCTAAAACATCCTTCCTCTTGCAATTCTCAACAATTGCACTTAGTTTTGTACTCCATTAAAATTTACATTTCCATGAGGCAGGACCCACATATCAAAAAGATGCTATTCCCTGAAGAGGCTCTCTTGCGGGAAATCGAGCGCCAACCGCGCCTTTCAATCGGATTACCTTGTGAAAATCCCAAAATTGAAACCAGGTTAGCTCTAACACCGGAAGGAGTCTCCATCGTTGTAGAAGAGGGACATATAGTATTGGTGGAGCGCGGAGCCGGACTACCAATGTCGTACACCGACCTACAATACAGTGAAGCCGGTGCTGTTATCGTTGACAGTAAAGCTGAAGTTTTTGGTGCCGATATCGTATTAAAGATCACACCTCCCACCTTAGACGAACTTGCGCTGATGAAAAACGGAAAATCTATTTTTTCCATGCTACAACTTTCCTATTTGTCGGCAGAAAGCATCAGGCTGATGATGTCGAAAAAATTAAACGCCATTGCTTACGAACTGATCAAGGACAGTCAAAAGGCATTTCCGGTTGTGAACACAATTTCGGAAATAGAGGGAAGCACAGCCATAGCCGTAGCTTCTGAGCTGATGAGTAACTCTTCCGGTGGGAAAGGGATTTTATTAGGTGGCATAGCCGGCATATCGCCTACTGAAATATTGATCCTGGGTGCCGGATTAGCCGGTTCGGTGGCAGCACGCAATGCTTTGGCATTAGGTGCGCAAGTCAAAATATTCGACCATGACGTCAATAAATTAAGGAAGATACAGCATTATCTTGGACAGCAAGTTTTCACATCAGTCATTCATCCTTCGGTATTATTTAAGGCGCTGACTACCGCAGATGCCGTTATCGGTAATTTGAGATACATCAACGATTCTGAGCCGTTTATGGTGGCAGAAGAATTGGTTAAAACCATGAAGCCCGGAGCCATCATCATCGATTTGAGTGTAGATCAGGGCGGATGCTTTGAAACCTCAACCTGCAGAACCATCGATGACCCGACATTCGAAAAATATGGTGTTATTCATTATTGCGTGCCTAATATCTCTGCCAGGGTAGCACGCACCAGTTCCATGGCGTTGAGCAATATCTTTGCGCCCATGCTTATGAAAATCGGAAACTCAGGCAATGTAAAACAAGCTGTCCTTGAAAGTTCCGGATTCAGAAACGGTGTATATGTGTACGACGGTATTTTAGTCAATCGCTTGATAGCGTCCTTTTTTGGATTGAAGGCTGATGACATCGGGTTGTTTTTAACGGGCTATTAATTTTTTCTGTTGATGCATTATGTCCTCACAAACAGTCAAATATAGTATTGAACAAGAAGAAGAAATGATTCAACAAGAATTTGATGCCTTGTTGAATGATTATCTCAATTCCTCACACCGCAAAAAAGTAGAGATCATTACGAAAGCATTCAACTTTGCCAAGAATGCGCATAAAGGCATTCGCCGCCGCTCCGGTGAACCTTACATCATGCATCCATTAGCAGTAGCCCGTATTGTTTCAAGCGAAATAGGCATGGGGTCAACCTCCATCTGCGCAGCACTTTTGCACGACGTGGTGGAGGACACGGACTATACGGTGGAGGATATTGAGAATCTCTTTGGTACAAAGATAGCGCTGATAGTAGAAGGTTTGACAAAAATATCAGGTGGTGTTTTTGCAGAACAAGTATCTGCACAAGCTGAAAATTTCAGAAAATTAATCCTGACCATGTCGGAGGACATCCGTGTTATTCTTATCAAAATAGCCGATCGACTTCACAATATGCGTACATTAGGCTCCATGCCCCCTGCGAAGCAATACCAGATCGCCGGTGAAACGCAATATATTTATGCGCCCCTCGCCCATCGCTTGGGATTATTCCGGATCAAAAATGAGCTTGAGAACCTCAGCTTCAAATACGACCATCCTGAAATTTATGCTAAAATCGAAAAAAGACTAGCAGAAGATGAGGTTGCCCGGAATCATTTCTATGAAAAGTTTACGGCTCCCATCAGCGAAAAGCTTGAAAAACAAGGATGGATTTTCCGCTATAAAGCCAGGATAAAGACTGTATACTCTGTCTGGAAAAAGATGAACACCCACAATATTCCTTTTGAGGATGTGTACGATATCTTAGCACTAAGGATAGTTTTTACTCCCAGGGAGGGCATGACCGAAAAAGATCAATGCTGGATGCTATACTCTGCCATCACAGAGATATACAAGCCACATCCGCAGCGTATTCGTGACTGGGTGAGCAATCCGAAAGCCAATGGCTACGAGGCTTTACACCTTACGGTAATGGCACCCGGCGGCAGATGGGTAGAAATTCAAATCAGGAGCGAAAGGATGAACGACATTGCTGAAAAGGGATTAGCCGCTCACTGGAAATATAAAACCGGTAATAATGACGAGACAGAATTGGACAAATGGATGAAAACCATCAAGGAACTGTTGGAAAATCCGGAACCAAATGCCATTGAATTCATTGATACGTTTAAGTTAAACCTGTTTGCTTCCGAAATATTTGTCTTTACCCCAAAGGGTGATATCAAAACCATTCCGCAAGGTTCTACTGCCCTTGATTTTGCTTTCGCCATTCACTCCGACATAGGTGAACAATGTATAGGTGCCAAGGTAAATAATAAATTAGTGCCGTTGAGTCACACCCTGCAAAGCGGTGATCAGGTTGAAATCATCACATCGAAAAAGCAAGTTCCGAAACCCGAGTGGATTGATTATGTCACAACTGCTAAAGCCAAAGCCAAATTAAGGGCAATATTCAGGCGTGAAGAAAAGGCTGAAATTGCTGCCGGACAGAAAAAAATCGAAGCGGCATTAGCAGCCATCAACCTGCCGCCAGAAAACTCCAATTATGTCAAAATCCTGAATCATTACAAAATCAGCACACGCAATGCATTATACATACAGGCTGCCAGAGGGAATCTGAATTTGGAAGACATTCCCAAAATTATATTTAAGCCTAAATCACAAAATGTATTTACCAAACTCATCAAAATCCCTTTTACCAGTGACAAGCAAAAAGAAGAACCTGTTGAATTAGTCCCTGCAACACGTGTTAACCGGGGAAAAACCTTCAAGCTGTCGGAGGAAAATGTTGATAAAACTTATAAATTCGCTGAATGCTGTAAACCTATTCCGGGAGATGATGTGTTGGGTTACGTAGATGAAAATGAAATTGTCATTGTGCACAAACGACAATGTTCTGTTGCAGCCAAATTAAAATCCAACTTTGGAAAAAACATCATTTCAGTCAAATGGGCCTTCCACAAGGGCTTGGTTTTTAACGAAATATTAGAAGTTAGAGGTATTGACAAAAAAGGTGTTTTGATGGAAATTTTACGGGTTATTTCTGAACAACACGGAGTTGACATCAGTAAAATTGATGTCGAAACAAAAGCGGGTATTTTCGTAGGAATTTTCCATATTAGTGTCCGCGACAAACAAGAAATTGAAAGCCTGCGTAAAAACATCAACAAAATAAAAGAAGTAAATTCTACGCAAAGGATTCAGATTCAGGGATGATGTTTACACCATTTTACAAATTCACAAAAAATTTATACATTTGCATGCAATATTTTTTCATAGTAACAGGCGGCTGTCTCAAAACAAATATTCAACTAAAAACAGCAAGGTGCCTTAACAGTTGGCAATTTATGAGACACCGTAAAATTGAAACTTAAAATTATTCCCTATGTCATTTATTGCAGATAAAATTCAACTTGAAGGTTTAACATTTGACGACGTATTATTGGTTCCTGCTTATTCAAATGTATTGCCTCGAGATGTCAATCTGACAACCCGTTTTTCCCGCAACATTGAGCTTCGTATTCCCATTGCTTCAGCTGCAATGGATACTGTTACCGAGTACAAGATGGCTATTGCCATAGCCCGCGAAGGAGGTATTGGAGTAATCCATAAAAACATGTCCATAGAAGAGCAGGCCAAGCAGGTTAGGGCGGTGAAGCGTGCTGAGAATGCCATGATTTCGGATCCGGTGACTACGCACAGGGATGCCACAGTCGGAGATGCACTCAACATTATGGCTGAATATAAAATCGGCGGTATACCCGTTGTCGATCAGGAAGGTTTTCTCGTAGGTATAGTCACCAACCGGGACCTTCGTTTTCAAAAAGACATGAACACAAAGATTGATGATGTCATGACCAAAGAGGGCATCATCACTACTTCTCGTTCCACTGATCTGGAAGCAGCATCCGAGATTCTTCAGCAACATAAAATTGAAAAATTGCCGGTAGTTGATCAAAACAACCGCCTGATCGGGCTGCTGACGTATAAAGACATCACCAAGGCCAAGGACAAACCCATGGCATCAAAGGACAAACGGGGGCGACTCCGGGTGGCAGCTGCAGTGGGAGTTACAGCCAACACATATGAAAGAATCAATGCCTTGGTGGAAGCCGGAGTAGATGCCATCGTTATCGATACAGCTCACGGACATTCCCGGGGAGTCATTGAAACCTTGAAAGAAGTAAAAAAACGCTATCAGTCGATTGATATCATCGTTGGAAATATTGCAACGGCAGAAGCCGCCAAGGCATTGGCAGAAGCCGGAGCAGATGCTGTAAAAGTCGGCATAGGTCCCGGCTCAATTTGTACCACCCGCGTTATCGCAGGTGTGGGTGTACCTCAACTGACTGCAATATATGAGGTGTCCAAAGCCTTGACAGGAACGGGTGTTCCTATTATTGCTGATGGCGGTATCCGTTATTCCGGTGATATTGTCAAAGCATTGGCTGCCGGAGCAGACACCATCATGGCAGGATCCTTATTTGCCGGCGTAGAAGAATCCCCGGGTGAGACCATACTTTTCAGCGGAAGAAAATTCAAAACTTACCGGGGTATGGGGTCGCTGGAGGCCATGGAAAAAGGCTCAAAGGACCGTTATTTCCAGGACATGGAAGATGATGTAAAAAAATTAGTGCCGGAAGGTATTGCCGCCCGCGTTCCTTTCAAAGGAACCTTGTATGAAGTGGTCTATCAAATGGTTGGTGGTTTGAGATCGGGAATGGGCTATTGCGGCGCCCACAATATTTCAGAATTGCATCAAGCTAAATTTACACGCATCACCAATGCCGGCGTGGTTGAAAGTCACCCACACGGAGTAATTATCACAAGCGAAGCACCTAATTACAGCAGGAGCGAATAAAAAACCTTAAAAAAATCAATCATTTTACAACATATATAATCAGTTTGCGTTAGATTGTTTACGTTCGTAAACGAAAAAATATTATTAATCATTTGTTCAAGTAATGTTTCTATGAGGACACTTTTTGTTTCACTGTCTATATTATTACTTTCCGGCTCATTGTTAGCAAAAGATCCGATACTAATGACCATCAACGGTAATCCGGTTTCGAAATCAGAGTTTGAATACATCTACAACAAGAACAACTCTAATAACGTATTGGATAAGAAAACACTGGAAGAGTATGTTGATCTTTTTGTAAATTTTAAACTGAAAGTTGAAGAAGCTAAAACTCAGGGCATAGATACCACAGAAGCTTTCATTAACGAGTTAAAAGGTTACCGTGATCAATTAACCAGGCCCTATTTGACCGATACGAAAGCTGAAGAAGACGCTTTAAAAGAGGCTTACGAAAGATTAAAGGAAGATGTAGAAGTCAGCCACATCCTGATCCGTGTAGATCAGCATGCTGCCCCGGAAGATACGCTGGCAGCGTGGAATAAGATCCGGGAGATATCCAAAAGATTGCAGCATGAAGACTTCAGCACAGTTGCCAAAGAAGCATCAGAAGACCAGTCAGCAACCCACAACGGCGGTTATGTCGGATGGATCACAGGATTCCGCACCATCTATCCTTTCGAAACCATGGCATTCAACACACCGGTTGGTTCAATCTCAAGTCCGGTACGAACAGTACTTGGCTACCACTTAATCAAAGTCACCGACAGAAGAAATTCTCCGGGAGAAGTACTGGTCTCACACATTATGAAGTTCACTTCACAAGGAGATGACGAGCTGAACAAGCAAGCGAAACATCAAATTGACTCGTTGTATCAACTGGTAAAAGAAGGTGCCGATTTTGGAGAAGTTGCTTCTGCCAATTCAGATGATCGCGGCTCTGCTGCCAGAAACGGTGAATTACCCTGGTTTGGAACGGGCAGGATGGTTGCCGAATTTGAACAAGCAGCATTTGCTTTAGAAAACAAAGGCGACATCAGCGAACCGATACAATCTGCTTACGGCTGGCACATCATCAAGCTGATTGACACCAAGCCGATCCCTCCATTTGAAGATAAAAAAGACGAAATTGAACGTTTGATAAAAAGAGACGAAAGGTCGCAAGCAGGTAGTAAGGCTTTCATCGAAAAATTGAAAAAAGACTATAAATTCAAATTTGCCAAAGGCACCGCCAAAGATGACTTTTGCACGCTGCTGCAGGACAGAACATTAGCTGACTCTGCTTTTCTGGCTGAGGCTTCAGATTTAAAGAAACCCATGTTCTCCTTTGCCAAAAAAACCTATAAGCAAAACGATTTTCTGTCGTATCTGATAGAAAACCCCTTTTCTGATAAATTATCTGCCCAGACTGTCATCGATGAAAAATTGAATGAGTTTATTGAAAAAGAGTTGTTGGCTTATGAAGATTCTCAATTAGAGAAAAAATACGATGATTTCCGCCTGCTGATGAATGAATATCACGACGGCATCCTGCTGTTTGAAGTCAGCAACGAAGAAGTATGGGAAAAAGCCTCGAGAGACACGGCAGGCCTGGCTGCCTTCTTCAAAAAGAACAAAGAAAATTATACCTGGGACAGACCTCATTTCAAGGGACGAGTTATTCAATGCAAAACTGAAGAAGCTCTTCAGGCTGCAAAAAACATTATTGCCTCTCAGCCTAAAGACTCAATCGACAAACAACTTCGTCTCCTGAATGACAGCGTAGTGGTCGTAAAAATTGAAAAAGGCTTGTATGTGCAAGGAGATAACAAGTTTGTCGATCATTATATTTTCGCAAGCTCTGATGAATTTAAGCCGGATGACAAATTCCCCTTTGTTGAAGTTGCAGGTAAAATACTGAAAGACACTCCGGAAGAATATACGGATGTACGCGGACTTGTCACAGCAGATTATCAGGAATATTTAGAAAAAGAATGGATAGCTCATTTAAGGGATAAATATCCGGTTAAAATAAATCAGAAAGTACTCAGAAAGATTCAAAAAAACTGATTGTCAATTAGCTGTTAGATGCATACTTTCAAGCGTTTTTTGCTGATGATTTTATTCGGCTCTTTGATGGGATGTGCTACCCGCACCCCTGATCAGAGCCGGGTGCCTTTGTTGGAGGTAGAAGGTAAATATTTTTACCTGGATCAATTGGATGGGGTGATCCCTTCTAACATCAGTGCAGCGGACAGCATTCAGTTGGCCGACAGCTATATCAAAAAATGGGTTACTGATGTTTTGTTGTATGAGAATGCCAAACGCAACGTAACCGATAAGGCCGAGATCGATAAACTTTTGGAAGACTATAAAAAATCATTGATCATCCATCAGTATCAGCAAAATCTGATTCAGGAACGGTTGCGTTCCAAACCCTCTGAGGAAGAAATGTTTGCCTTCTATCAAAAATTCAGCGATCAGCTTTTGTTGAAGGAAAACCTGATCAAAGGGATGTTGCTGATTCTCCCTGCAGGTGCACCAAAAGTGACTGACGTCAGAAAATGGGTTCAGAAAGGTGACGTAAAATCTTTAGAACTAATTGAAAAATACAGTCTGCAGCACGGATTAAGTTATGACTATTTTGCTGACCGGTGGATACCCGTAAACGAAGTTTTAAAGCAAATACCGGTTCAACAAGAATCTCTGATGCAGAGCTTAGGCACAAACAAATTCTTTGAAACAAGCGATAGCTTGAAACAATACATGTTGAAGATTGATTCGGTAAAAAGAATAGGTGAATTAGAACCCTTTGAAACCGGGAAAGACAAAATTGCTTATCTTATCATGAATAAACTTAAAACAGAATTTATTACCAATTTTGAAGATGAGCTGTATAACGATGCCGTACAAAACGGTACCGTAACATTTTTCAAAAAATAAGTCTTCCCTAAAAGCCGCAAGAAACATATGATAAGTACAAAAAACATATTGATGATGATGCTTGCCTGCTGTTTGTCCTTTGCAAGCATCCATGCACAGTTGAATAATATTATTGACGAGGTCATCTGGATTGTCGGCGACGAAGCAATCTTAAAATCTGAAGTTGAAGAGCAACGCCTTTGGGCACAACGCGAAAGAGTCCCCATTGAAGGAGATCCGTATTGCGTAATTCCTGAACAGATTGCCATTCAAAAACTTTATCTCCATCAGGCTGAGTTAGACAGTATTGAAGCAAATGAAAGTGCGGTTATGAATCAGGTTGAGATGCAGATGAACCATTACATTGCTCAAATTGGTTCAAAAGAAAAGTTGGAAGAATATTTTGGGAAAAACGTAGTTGCACTGCGTGAAGACATGCGTACTATGGTGAGGAACCAGTCGATTATTCAGCAAATGCAACATAAATTGGTTGAGAATATCAAATCTACCCCCGCAGATGTCAGACGTTTTTATGCTTCCCTATCGTCCGATAGTATTCCTACCGTTCCTACTCAGGTCGAATTGCAAATCATTAGTTATCACCCCCGTATTCATCAGGATGAGATCGATGCTGTAAAAGACAGGTTAAGGGAATTCTCGGAAAGGATTAACAACGGGACAACTGAATTTTCAACCCTGGCGCGCTTGTACTCCGAAGACACTGAATCTGCCAGGAGAGGTGGAGAAATTGGCTTTCGGGGAAAAGGAGAATTTGTACCAGAGTTTGCTAATGTTGCATTTAACTTGACCGATACCAAAAGGGCTTCACGGATCGTTGAAACCGAATTTGGATTTCACATCATTCAGTTAATCGAAAAACGCGGTGACAGAATTAACTGCAGGCACATTCTGATTCGTCCGAAAACTTCATTGGAAGATGAACAATCAGCGATTCAAAAAATGGACTCGGTTGCCAATGCCATTCGAAATGAAAAAATGACATTTGAACAGGGTGTGATGTATTTTTCTTCGGACAAAAACTCAGCGATGAATGCAGGCCTCATGTTCAATCAGCGAACCGGAACTTCCAAATTTGAATACCAGGAATTGCCCCCGGAAGTCGCAAGGGCAGTTTACAGCATGCGGGTTGGTGAAATCTCTGAGCCATTTTCTATGGTAGACCGAAATATCAACAAGGAGGTTATTGCTGTAGTAAAAGTAAAGTCGAAAGTCGAAACCCATAAAGCCAACCTGATTGATGACTATCAATTGCTGAAAAACTATTATGAAGAAATGAAAAAGGAAGAATTTCTGACAAAATGGATAGAAAAGAAACAAAAAGAGACTTACATCAGCATAGATCCCGCCTGGCAAAATTGTGATTTTAAATATCCCGGATGGATTAAACATTGAGACCCTTCCGTCATGAGTCACAAAAACTACATACTGTTCATCCTTATCGGTTCGATGTGGTTTTCTTTTTTTAATCTCTCTGCTCAAATCCGGCACAAAAGTTTAAGAGAAGAAGTACTAAAAGAACAACAGAGCACTAAAACAGTGACCACCGAATCAAAACTAAAAGAGGAATCTGTCTCCCCAAAAACAAAAAAATTAGAGCCTTTAGAACCGGTCGCGCCCATTAAAACACCTTTCGACCAAAAAACAGCCAAATTAATTTACCTTGAAAATGCCGACAGAGGTAGTGTCGATCAGGATTTAAGACCGGATGTGCAAGTCCTGAACGGAAATGTGAAATTCAGACATGATGATGCCGTTATGTCTTGCGACAGCGCTTATCTTTACCAAAAAAGCAACTCTTTCGACGCATTTGGCAATATAAAGATCGTTCAGGGTGATACCCTGTTTGCCTATGGCGATAAGCTTTATTATGATGGGAATACGAAATTAGTGCGACTCAGAGGCAAGGCGAAATTAGTAAACAGGAATACTACGCTGACCACCGACAGTTTGAACTACGACAGAAACACACAACTGGCTTACTATTTCACAGGAGGGAAGATAGTTGACCCGGAAAACACACTTACTTCTGTTTGGGGGCAATATTCCACGGCAACGGAAAATGCACTCTTTAGAAACCAGGTAAAATTAGTCAACGAAAATTTTGTAATGGACGCTGACACCTTGATCTACAACACAAAAACACATATTGCTGATCTGGTGGGAGACACCCATATCCTTTATCAGGATGAAACCGACATCTTTACCCAAAAAGGATGGTATAACACTGAAACCGAAAGGTCTATGCTGTTGGATCGTTCCTACCTGATAAATGAAGAAGGTAAATACATGACGGGAGACACGATTTTCTACGATAAAATTAAAAAATACGGTGAAATCTTCGGCAAAGCTTTCTTGAATGATTCCATTCAGAAATCATCCCTATTCGGCAATTATGTGTATTACAATGAAGAAGATGAATTGGGCATTGCCACCGACTCGGCATTGTTAGTTGATTGGTCGGCAGAGCATACTTTGTACGTACATGCCGACACCTTAAAAACCTACAAAGATTCGATTTACAACGAAGCTGAAGCATGGAGAAATGTCAGGTTTTACCGCGAAGATGTACAAGGAATTGCAGATTCGTTGGTCTATTCATCGCGTGACTCCGTCATGCATTTAGTCAATGAACCTGTTGTGTGGCAGGAAAAACAACAATTTTCGAGCGAGACCATTCATATTTTCACTAAAAATCAGGAGGTTGAAAAAATCAATTTAGAACAGGCTGCCATCATCATTGAACAGGTGGACTCTGCATTCTACAACCAAATCTCAGGCAAGGACATCACAGCATTTTTAGACAGCAGCGAATTGAAACGCCTGGAGGTCAACGGTAATGCAGAAACCGTTTATTTCATCAGGGATGAGCACGATAATTCATTGTTGGGAGCAAATCGCACCGAAAGCAGTTATGTGGTCTTTCATTTCAAGGATAAAAAGATGGATAGGACGGTTTTCCCTTCTGCAACAACGGGTGAATTTCACCCCATTGAAATGATCACGGATGATTTTATGTACCTGTCGAATTATTTTTGGTTGGAGACCCATCGCCCTTTGTCGAAAGACGATGTGTTTAAACGTTTGCCGCCGGCACCCCGAACCAGAACAGCTGCCGATGGTGGTGATGCAAGTACCGATCTTTCTTCTCCCGAAAGAAATTTGTAAGTTAACGCCGGTTTATCCGTATAAATTTAAAGCTGGACGATATGCTGAGCATACTTGAAGAATATTTGTATTACCTGCAATTTGAAAAAGGACTATCCAAAAATTCGATAGATGCATACAGTAATGACTTGTCCAAGTTGTCAACTTTTCTTTCAGATGCCCATATTGACCTTGAAAAAGCAGGTCCGGATCATTTAAGAGATTTCGTTATAGAAATCAGCTCTTTGGGAGTTCATCCACGCACACAGGCAAGGATTATATCGGGCATCAAATCATTTTATAATTTCCTGATTTACAAAAATAAAAGAGACGATGACCCGACGGAATTGCTTGAAAGTCCAAAAATCGGTTTGCGCCTGCCGGATGTGTTGACGGTGGATGAAATCAACCGGATCATCGGTTGCATTGATCTGTCCAAGCCTGAAGGACAAAGGAACAAAGCCATCATAGAGGTGTTGTACGGTTCAGGCTTGCGGGTTTCCGAATTAATTAATCTTCAGATTTCCAACCTGTATTTGGAAGACGGTTATATGTTGGTAGAAGGCAAGGGAAGCAGACAACGCCTTGTACCGCTCTCACCCGAGTCAATTCATCAGCTTAAGTTGTGGAATATTGACAGAAACAACCTGAACATAAAAAAGGGACATGAAGATTTTGTGTTTTTAAACAGGAGAGGTGCCCAACTTACCAGGGCCATGATATTCACCATTGTCAAAGAATTAGCCGGACTTGCAGGCATAGAAAAAAAGGTCAGTCCGCACACCTTTCGGCACTCATTTGCCACCCATCTGTTGGAAAACGGTGCAAATCTGCGCGCCATTCAACAGCTATTAGGGCATGAATCCATCACGACTACAGAATTATATACACATATCGATATTCATTTTTTGAAGAGAACAATACTCGAATGTCATCCGATGCTGAAAAATAAAAAATGAAAGTCCGCCTTAATCTTGTTATATTGTTGTTTTTGTTGATCTCCGGATTTGTAAAATCCGAAGAAACTTTGGTGATTGGCAATGTGCGCAATAAAGCTGATAAATCTCCCATTCAATCGGTCAATATCTATTTTAAAGACAGCAATATCGGAACAGTAAGTGATGAAGATGGTTTTTATGTAATCAAACATACAGGGCAAGAATCAACCCTGGTGTTCTCCTGCATGGGATACAAAACCCGGGAATTTAAGATCAAACCTGGTGAAACCACGGGTTTATACGTTGAAATGCGGGAAGATATGAATTTGCTGCAGGAGTTATTTGTAATGCCCGGAAAGAACCCTGCCCTGGACCTCATGGAGCGTGTCAGAAAAGCCAAATACAAGAACGATGTTTACAATGCTCCTTTTAGCTTCTATATTGAAAATCAGCAAGTGGTGTTGTTGTCCGGAGAAAAATCAACACACCGTACACTCCGTTATTTCGATAGTCACCTGCAGGATTTGGATTCTGCCCGGGAAGCGAGGATTTCTTTTCCACTTTACCTGTCTGATGAACAACTGATCAAAACGGGTAACGCTCCTCCGAAAACCATTCAAAAAACATCCAAGGCATCGCCTGAAAAATTCGATTTGATGTTCGAGCAACTCACAGGGGGATTAGCCGGCGATTTGAATTTTTATCACAACACCGTCATACTGTTCGGGAAACATTTTATCAGTCCGCTTGCCAATGCATCCGGCGCATATTACCGCTTTTTTCTTATCGACAGCATAAACGCTGATACAGGAAAGCAATACTATCTGCGTTACAGGTCCAGAAACAATAAAAACCTTGCATTCAACGGAGAGCTATGGATTGATTCCGCTACTTGCGCCATGACTAAAATCGTTGCTGAACTTCCGCGCAGTGCCAACCTTAACTATATTGAAAACTTAAAATTATCCGGAGATTACCGGCAACACGACAGTGGATTTTGGATGCCGGAAAACACTACGGTGTCGTTGAACATGACTTATCAATTACTGGCTGACAGCGCCAATCTTTCTCCGGAAATTTATATTGAAAAAAGGGAGCTTGTATCAATCCATGGAGGTTTGACGGACACAGATGCAGATTTTGCAGGGTCATCATACACCAAAGAAGAGCTGGAGATAAAATTGGCTGAAATGAATGATTTGCCCCTGATGAAAACTGCCGGCTGGATTGCCGATGGAGTGCTGACAGGATATGTACAAGCCGGTAAGATCGATATCGGCAAACTGTATCAGCTTGCACGCCTCAGCGATATAGAAGGTTTTCGTTTCAGTGTGCCCTTACGAACCAATGAACATTTATGGAAAAATATTGAAATTGGCGGATACTGGGGCTTTGGATTAAGAGACAAGAAACATAAATATGCAGCTTTTGCTTCCTGCCGACTGCCTTTTCGTAAAAAAACAGTGATCAGCGGCGGTTATACTGATGATTTGAGACGCACTAATTACGATTATTATGATTTCCTGTTGCGTGAGAACCCTTTGCTTTCAGGTGATGAAGACATAGCCAACACCCTTTTCAGTTTGCGTTCTTCAGACAGGATCAATCCAAGAAAAGAATGGCACCTTTCTTTAACACACGATTGGAACAACGATATTGAAAGTAAATTAATTTTGCGCCGGCATCAATGCTTTGGAAATGACGCACTTCCTTTTGTGAAAAATGATGTAATTTTCTCAACGATGACGTATCACTCGGCAGCATTAATCACCCGCTTTTCTTTCGATGAAAAAAGCTTTGAAGATCATTTAACCCGAATTTACATCCCCGGCAATCGTCCGGTAATATACTTCCATACAGAAGCAGGAAAAGTGAACTTCAATCAGTCAGCATATCCGTACGGTAAGATTGGTGCAACAATCAGTCATCGGTATCAATTCGACATTGGAGAATGGGATTACAGCATTTATGCCGGTGCCACGATTGGCAAATTGCCCTACAACCTTTTGTACATACCGTACGGGAATAAATCTTTTTACTTCAAACGACACGGTTATAACTTGATGAATTACATGGAATTTGCGATGGACAAGTACATTTCCATGCACCATGAATGGATGTTCAATGGTATTTTGTTCAACCACATCCCCCTGATTCGCCTTTTGAATTTAAGAGAATTGGTTTCGTTTAAATTTTTATATGGAGGGACGGCGGAGCTTCATAAAGAAATTTTGGATTTCCCTGTTGAAACCGGCACATTAAAGTACCCTTATATGGAAGTTGGAGTCGGATTTACCAATATTTTGCGGATATTTTCTTTACAATCCGTGTGGCGTTTGAGTGACACAAACAAACCGGATGTTCGCACTTGGAGTATATTGGCAGGCGTCAGATTTAATTTTTAGTCCTGCAAAAGGTAAATTATAAGTTGCTAATCCGACAAAATCATGTAATTTTGCCCTTCTATCCTGTTAATTAAATAACATGCAATATGCAACAATCAACCATTAAAATAGCAGTAATCGGAGCAGGCAATATGGGTTCTGCCATCATCAAAGGGCTGGCAGGCAGCAATCAACAAACCTTTTCGTTTGACATCCACGTTAGTGACGTCAATCAACTTGCCCTCGATGCCCTTCAACTTGCAGTTCCCAATATTACAACCGCCACCTCCAACGAAATAATAACTAAAGATGCCGATATCATCATCCTGGCAGTAAAACCATGGCTGGTTGAAGAAGTTGCCAAAGCCATCAGTCACAAAATCGACTACCGAAAACAAATCATCGTGTCGATTGCTGCCGGTATAGACTTAAAAACACTTGTATCATTTTTTGGTGACTTAGCCGTGTTATTCCGGATCATTCCGAATACTGCCATAGAAATGAAGCAAAGTGTTTCCATCATTTCAAGCCATCAAGCGAATGAGTCACAGCAACAGCTTGTCAGTTCGATATTCAGTTTGTTGGGAAAAGTTTTTCTCGTTCCCGAATCTCAATTAAATGCTTTGATGTCCCTTTCCTCTTGCGGAATTGCGTACGCACTACAATACATCCGGGCAGCCATGAAAGGCGGCGTTGAAATGGGAGTTTCTCCCCGGCTTGCCAAAGAAGTTGTTATACAAACTTTGCAAGGAGCGATTTCTTTATTAGAAACCAAAGATTCACATCCTGAAGTTGAGATTGACAAAGTAACTACTCCCGGCGGTATCACCATCAAAGGACTCAATGAAATGGAGGCAAACGGATTTACCAATGCAGTCATCAAAGGCTTAAAAGCCTCCCATATCAGGTAGTTGAAAATAACCTCCTATTCCACACAAGTTCCTTTTAGTTGAATGACCAATTCGGGGTTCAAACCACCTCCGGAGATGGTCAGAAAGGCGTTATGAGTACCGGCTTGTAAAGGTTTATACCCTATGTGAATATCCCTGCCGGCTAACCTGTTCACGGCATCCCGCTCCAATTGCTCTACAGAAACCGTAAAATAAGCCACATCCGTTCCGCTGAGCGCTACGCTTAAATCACCCCTCAAATCACTGGTTTTGATATTTAAATACTTATAAACAGCGGTGTTTTTCTTAATAGCGGGAAATTCCAAGCTTTGTTTCACCTCGCCGGAAGTCATTTTTGGCAATAAATCCGGATCGCCTCCCATCACTTCAAAGCTGATGCTGTCGGTTGTTTTGATAATATCACTGATTGGTCTGTTGATATCACTTCCTGACCAGGTTAGCGGGGTAAATGATCCGGAAGTAAAGGCAGTCCCCGGAGTTGTTGTATATCCTTCCAGGGGTTGCAAATAAACCCGCATATGACTTTCAGGGGTTTGCGTTGTTCCGGAATAGTTGTTTGGGCCATTATTTTCCCAGGCAGTCTGATCATAATCAATATGCCAAAAAAGCAGTCCTTCCGCGGGCAGAAAAGCGTCCCATCCTGTTTTTTGACGATATTCCATGATGTAAAATTCCTTGGGAACAGGATTTCCTCCATCTAAATTATGCGAGGCTGCAGATAACAGATAAGCTTGTTTTTCAGCATTTTCTATGGCGCTTATTGACTGAACAAGCGGATACAGGCTTTCATTACCCGGAGCTCTTAATTCCTCGGGAGTGAGCCAACCCAGAAAGAATCTGTCGTAAGCAGAATATGCCGGAGGCGTTTTTCCTCCATTCAGGTAGGCCCCTGAATCCATAATATGCCAATTATTCAAGGTATTTTTATCTTCAAGGGTGTGATAATAATCGGGCATTCCTATAACATGCCCAAACTCATGCGAGAAAGTACCTATCCCACACATCGTTGAACCTGTGTTTCCTTTTAACTCAGAGGTACAGGCATAATCATACACAATTTTTCCGTCAAATATAACAGAGGTTGGAAGATTGAGATAATTCTGCCCGGGTTGCACTGCCCATCTGTGCGGCCAAATAGAACTTTCAGGACCATATTCAGCTTCGTTGTAACCGGCATAATAGATAAAAACATTATCCACATAGCCATCTCCGTTGGTGTCATAAATAGAAAAATCCACTCCCGAAGCTTTAGCGGCCTGACAAGCATCTACAACCATATAAGCCGGCCTTTTATCATCACCATATGCATCATTCCCTCCGTAATAACTCATATCTTGAGGCAAAGTGAAAGGACCTACCACATCAAACTGCGGATTGAACTGTCCGTAACTGGAAACCCTGAAGTAATCACGTGCAGAACCGGTTCCCCCATTTTCGCTGTAATTTTCCTGATTTAACAACCGGTCAAACGCATCTTGCGGACCAGGCGTCACAAAGCTCACATCCTTAAAATTAACAAGAATCACCAAAGAGCGTGGTGACCCTGTCCGAGGAAAGCCGGAGTAAAACGGAGCAGACGAAACAGCTTTAATTTTTTGTGGCCTTTGCGAAACATCCTTGTATAGATCAGTATATTTCAACGCGTCAGATAAAAAATTCCGATCTTTTTGCTCCCTTTTATCGGAATCCTGAGCAAGCTTATCACTTGCTACAATCAAACCATCCTTATCCCTAACAGCATAGGTGTAAAGACCATTCGTGTCTTGTTTGATTATATACCCATCATCAGTTGTTCTTATTTTTCGGGACTCATCTCCATACAACCGTATCGTAAGTGTTGTCCCATCAGGCTGCGTAATGGTTACGGGGTAAGGATAAGCAGGTACTGCTCCTGTTTTCAGAGCAAAACAGATAAAAATGGCCAAACAATATATATGAGGTTTAAGCATTAAATTGAAATTATTAGATTAAACAAAATTTGAAGAAGCAAATTAAGTAAAATAATGTCAGATAATAAAGTATTTATCTTTTAGCTTGAATTTCTCTTC